>Ga0181339_1000015_pt1 | contig 63129 bp, 83 predicted proteins | sample Sp13VDMM110DD_FD_130101 | JGI IMG/M metagenome (GOLD analysis project Ga0181339, IMG submission 130101) | Freshwater viral communities from Lake Michigan, USA - Sp13.VD.MM110.D.D | ecosystem: Environmental > Aquatic > Freshwater > Lake | place: USA: Michigan | collected 2013-04-23 | reverse complement strand
CCAAACCACAAACACAAAACACCCCCCCCCCCCCCCCCCTCCACCACCAACAAAAAAAAAAAAAAAACCAAAAAAAAAAAAAAAAACCCCCCCAAAAAAAAAAAAAAAAAAAAAAAAATAAAACTGTGGCAAAAATACAACACTTGAAATACCCCCTTAAGCCCCCCACATTCCCCCCCCTGGGACGTAGCCCAAAACCCGACACGGGGGGGGCGTGGGGCGGGTGTTGCTTCTTCCCCCCCGTTTTTTTTTTTTTTTTTTTTTTTTTTTTTGGGGGCGGGACGTTGTTACCTCGTGGGGTAATTATTTTTTATGGTGCAGTGCGAAAGGGTAGGGGGGTGGGATGGTTTTATGGTTAGGCGTATGAGCAGGGGCCCCAATAAAACCATGCCACCCCCGGGGGGCCGGCCTGTCCACTTACCCCGCCGGGTAACGTCCCCACGCCTTGAGTGTAGGAACGCCCCGGCTTAGACGCCACGGAGGATTGCCTCACAGGCTGGACGAACCGGGTGAATTATAAAGCCACGTCCTTAGTCGACCAAGACTTACAATCATGGTCTACCTGCATCTCCGCCCCAAGGCGATGGAGTTACCTCGTTGGGTAACATACCGACCTTGACAGTGAGTAACCCGTAATATCGGGAACAATAGAACGATCAAACCATCGAAGCGTCCGAACATGCTGGCGACTAGTGATTAGCCGGTGACATAACATGATGCGGCTACCTTGAACATCATGCGAACCAACCGACGAAAGCAACCGGAGTGAATAGGGCAACTAGCCAAGATGACGTCCGGCCGATCGTTCTACAGCATCCTTTGCCAATGCCAAGGTTGGATGCTGCCAGCACTAGCCATTGAAGTGGGTAGGACTTCCAATGTCTGAACCCACCTAGTGCTGACACCATCTAATCTTGGGAGACTATCATGCGTGAATTCATCGAAGCTGCCCGTAACTGGGTCGCTGCATGGTCGTGGGTTATCCGCGGCCGAAAGGACTAATCATGCCAACATGGTCACGTTCGCAATCGCAACACGCTGGCTCTAGGGCTGGCGTGTCGAGCGGTCTCAAGGTGCGTGCTTTGGGTAACCTCCAAGGTAAGACCACCAAAGAGAAAGCTCGCGACAACGCGGCGCGCGGCGTCAAGCAGCGCTGGGCCGTCGATGAGATTAAAGTCCTTGAAGTCAAGAAGGTGCGTGAGTACCTCGCGCCCATGAAGCCGTCCTATGTTCCGTGCAAGCTGCGCGGACGTAGCGGCACGCGCTTGTCACCCGAAAAGCGTGCGATGGTTGAGCGTCGTCGCGACGATCGCAAGGCGTTCTTTGCCGAGCTCGGCGTGAGCGTTTGATGGTCGGCAGCGAGGAGTGGAACCGAACCACCCTCATCTATCGTCTTACGCTTAATTCTATAAAGTAATATATGTATATATAAGAAAAGGAGGCACGGTGGTTTGACGGTTCCGCGCCGTCAAACCATCTAACCGCCTTCGAAATCCGCGCGTGATGTTTTGCCCCTAGAATATAGCTTTTGATAAAACCATAGCAACATCAACGCAGCTAATTATTTAACTCTATAGTTCGGCCATGCCAAACGTGGCGGGTTCCAATTCTATAGCGAGCAATTATACCTCTCACGGTAATTAGGTACGCGCCATACTTTCGACACACATACGGTCAGAGTTAAAGTTCGCCACATTGTTGTGGCAAAGCGGAACTTTGCTTTGACTAAACAGTGCTGTCCCAACACCCGTTGTGCGCCCTAATTACCCTGCGAGGTAACCATCGAATGTCCAAACATGACGACCACCGCGATGCGCTGTTCCAAGCCAAGATGCTCGAACAAGCCATCAAGCGCGGCGACACGCGGACCGTGTCTCACATCAAGTACGGTTTCAAGCATGGCGATATCGTGCAGATGACCATGTTTGGTATCTCCCGGCAGAACTCCAGCGGCATGCGGCCCAAGACGGAAGCAACGCGCGGGAAGTTTATCCGCGAGCGGGCTTACCTCTATGGCGCACCGAAGTATCCTGCTGCGGTGGTGCTATGGTTCTTCGACGACGGCGATCGCGAGACTGAGACACGCATCGACTACCTCGAACCAGCGGACACTCCGCGCTAGGACCACCATGAGGCAGCGCACTCACCCCACCAACTTTCTGCCCGGCGACCGCGTGGCTCCGCTCTATGAGAAGCCCAACGAGGTGCATGGCACATTCGTCGGATACTGCCGCGGTTACATCTCGCATTGCATTGTGCAGTGGGACGGCACCAATCCCGAATGCAGGGTCAATGCCGCGGCTCTGCGGCTCATCCGGAGGGACACCAGCAATGTCTAGGCTCTTCAACATCCGTCGCAAGAAGGTCGGCGGCATCCGCTTCCTGCGGCTGGGCCGTCTGCAATTCTCGTTCTGCCTGTGCCACTCGTTCGAACCGGCGCGCAAGCGCGTGCGTAAGGTCCGCGGCATCGACACGTCCGGTCCGCACTATTCGCAGCTCGAACATCTGCTGCGGCAGGTCGACGCCGAGCGCGCCCACGTCATGGATGCAAATCACTACCGCTAAACATCTGACCATCGGAAGGTCGCACCATGTACACAATCTGGCTCTTCAACCATCACGTCAAGCAGGTTCGCTTGGCGCGGATCGCGCTGCGGTCTCTCGAGAATATGAGCTGGATTGGCGACGCCGAATATCGCCTCGCCAACGTCCGCCGGCACAGCGAGCGCGAGCTTGCCAAGATCGTGTGGTGCTGACGCCCGGGGTAACCATCGGAAGGTCGGGCTATGGGCGCTGAAACAGAGCTGGCCGCGGCGCGAGCTGCCATGCTAGGCTGCGTGCTGGTGGATTATAGCACCGACGCGTACGGTACATGGGGAGGAAGTTGGTGGCGCTGCTATCCGCCCGGAATACCAGACCCAAACTCACTCGCCACACCGCTCGATAGCTACGGGTGCGGCGAGACGCCAGAAGCTGCGCTGCAGGACTATATCAAGAAGCAAGGCGCTCGTGAGGAGTGAACCATGACAACGAGCGAGGACTACTTCGTGACCATCGCAACGTTGCATGGTGCTGTGTTTGAGCCTGATCCCGTAGGATGGCGATGCGGCCACGCCGACTGCAATCCATCATCCTTCGATGGTCCGTGCGGCTGCGGTACTGGAGCCACGCCTGAGCAGGCCGCCCTTAACTATTGCATCAAGCATGGTCTGATCACCGAAACTTAACCATCGAACCATAGGAGGATCGAGAAGTTGATCGGCCAAGAGGTGCATCGCAAGTAGCTGCACGTATAACGAGGCGTTACTGCACGCCTACAATGGTTGAGAGACCGGGCAAACGGGGAGCGACCGGACCCCACTGATGACGTGACTGGAACAATGATCGCCAATTACAACGGAGGTGCTGTGATGCAAATCGTGCCGGGGTGAGCCCGGCGATCGGCGGCGCAATAAGGACTAAGGTGTCAGGCCGTGCCTATCGGGCGGAGGACATGCGAACGTTGAGCGCCGACCGTTACCCTACACATAGCACCCTCGCACTTGGTGCAGCCTTATAAATCTGCCGGCTGGATAGGTCAGGCGGTCGGGCTCTCGTCCCGCGCACTCACCTCGACGCCACATTACCCTCCCTTGATTGGGCGCCTTCCAATAGGCGTAAACTTGGCCTAGCTGTAGGTAATAGCCGCGACTTGGGGCGCGTCATTCCCCATGCTTAATTCCGTGCTCGACACGGTGATGGGTCTGGGAACGCAAAGCGTCAAACCAGCCAACCATAAGAGGCAAGCATGACTGAACATTCCAACGGTATCCTTGGCGATATCGATCTTGAAATCCCTGCGTCCCTGCGGCGCGACCCGCGGCCGGCGACGCCGACACCGGTGTTTGGCACCATTGTCGACAACGACACGGGGCAGGTGGAGCTCGTTGCGCAGGAGCTCAACGAGGAAGAGCAGGGCTACGTCAACGAGGACCCGGACGCCGATTTGCCGTCCGACGACGTCGCCATGACCACGCTCGACGCGCTGGCCCCGCAGGCGGGTGAACCGCAGCCCGGCCCGAACGATGTGCCGATGACACAGCAATCGCTTCAGGACGAAATGGCGCAGCTCCTCGATGTGCCGGTTACCCCGCCGGGTAACGAAGCGTTCATCGCCAACGCGCCCTCGCAGGCCGAGAACCAGCAGGCGACCGGCCCGCAGATCAGCAACCAGCCCCTGTCTCAGCAGGAGATGAAGCGGGAATTCTTCAAGGATATCAACAAGTTCGGCAAGCAGTCCGGCGAGGGCGCCAGCGCACTGGGCCGGCTGGGGCTCCGCGCACTCAGGGCCGCGGCTGATGGTGTGATCTCCACCGCCAAACCGCAGGGCGGCGGCAAGGACGACGCCACGCTGATCTATGAGGCGTACACCGCCATGGACAGCAAGCACAGCGAGCACACCGCCGGCGGCTCCAAGGCCAATGCGTCCAAGCTCCGCCAGATTATCGGCATGGGCTGCATGACGACGCTGAGCGACCCGGTGGCGATCGGCGACAAGGTGGTGCGTATCCACCAGCGCATGACCGACGCCGAGCTCAAGCCCAAGGCGATGTTCGCCGCGCTCGTCGACGTCGCCCGCGAGCAGCAGGCCAGCGACAGCGAGCTGACCGAGGCGGCCATCGAAGCGTGTCTCACCAAGACCAAGGCCGACAAGTCGCTGGAGAAGGAGTGGGAGGCGATCTACAAGCGCACCGAGGCTCTCATCACCGGTGAAGCATCGCACGGCCTCAAGGACAACAGCGACACGGCGCTGAAGATCGTGGAGCTCATGTCCGAACACATCAAGCAGTACAAGTCCGACGGCACGCGCGCCGACCGGATCGAGCAGATGATCGAGCTGGGCTACACGGAAGCCCAAGCCGTTGCGATCGTGGACAAGAAGATCAACGTGTGATCTCCTGAAGAGACCCGTGGCGCCCGCGGTGCGGGTGACCATTGGTTAGGGTGCGGTGCTTCTATAGGAGGCTGCACCCTAGCTGAAACCGCGCCGGTGGCCGCGCTAAACCATCGAACGCTGAGCGACAGCGTGCAGCTACCATCTGCTTGAAGGTGATAGAAGCGGGGCTGGGGTAATGACCAGCTTGTGCTCCACCGTCGTATAGTTTCAAGGCGCGCACTCACGCGCGACTACACAATACCTCGTAGCTCAAGACGATCCGGGTGCCGAAACCAAGAGCGACAGTTACCCTATTAGCGGTGGTAGAACCCACCGCGTAGGCTGTAGATGCAGGAGGGGTTAAGTATAGTAGCTGGGCGCCCGGCGAAACACCTGAACGTACCTGCCGAGGTAACTTGTTTCGTAGACTTTGGTGTTTAATAACTTTATAGAATACCTCGTAGCTTATAACCATCGGAAGAGTAGGAAGGTGCACGGCCTGAAGACGATCCGAAAGCGGCCGGTAAAAAGCTCTGTAGGGTTTAGGCTCTACCGAGCAGGAGTAACCTGCAGAAGCAGATGAGTAGACCAGATAGGGCATCGTGTAGCTCGAGGCTGTGATCCTACCTGCCGAGGTAACAAGTTTGCATGTAGCTCAAGCATAAATGGCATAGAGCGCCGGACCCGGGCTGTAGCCGGATCATTCGGAGATGTGAGACGCCGCTCACCATGCAAAACAAATGCACGTAGCTTAAGTGGCCTACCGCTCTGTCATAGGAGCGTAAAAGCGATCGGATGCTGCGATCACATGCAGGTTGAGGGACTATGGGTATCCCCCCGAAAGTCGGCGGGCCTATGATCTTGTTGAGCTTCGCATGTGTGACCAGATAGATTACTGAAGCTCATCCGAGTAGATGTGCAGCCTAGCCAGCTGCACCGTGCACAGAGGCAGCGAGAGGCACGTCCGGCACTTCACGGTCTGGAAGCAAAGGCCGAATACTCAGGGGCGTGACCGGCAACGGAGAGACGTTGTAGGGTGTCGTAGGTGCGGCGTGGTCCCCACGTCTAGCTCATAGGAAAGCACATAGAGCGTCTGACGCGGGGTTGTGTCATGAGCAGCCCGGCGGATATAGATGCATCGAGGTGCACCCTGATCTAATTCGCGCACTCAGCGCGCACGAGAAGGCACCGTAGCATATTAGTAAGAATGCGCTTCGCCTGACATACCGCAAGGAATAGAGAGGCAAGAAAGGTAGGAACTGCCGGTGCAGGTGGAGACGTCAGAATATGCTGTAGGTTCAAACCAGCGGGCTCCACCATTAAATCATAGGACCATCGCACCATGAAAGCATCTGACAGTAGGACCTTCAACAAGGTCGAAGGTCACATCCGTAAGATGACAGACGACTACCTGTCGTTGGGTGTTGCTGTGCTCAACGATAGCTGGGGTGAAGCATGCCGCAACGCGGGCAGCGACTATGATCAGGCGCGCAGGGACTATCGCAGGGACTATCTGTCGATCACGTCGTCGACGTTTGTCCGCGCGTATCTGCGCGAGGTGGCAAAAGAATGTAAGCGCCCATTTATTGTTGCGGAAATTTGCGAGCGGGCGACCACACTTACGGTCCCTGTCCAGAAACGTTTGGAGCCGCTGTACGCTGGCTTCTTACTCACAACGCAGAGTAAAGAGCTCTCGCATAGCGAGCTCAAGGACACGCCGATATACTATCGAGCAGGTAAAACAATCATCACTGTTACCTTCCAAGGTAAGCAGGGCGCGGAGATGTTCGAGAAGTTCATCGAGCGCTGCCGCATCGACGAGGACTACCGTAAAGTGTTGCGCACTCACAGCGCATAGTTCAATTCAGCGTAGCTCAAAACGTACAGAGCGCCGAAAGCTCTCGTCCGTCCCGACGAAGCCCCCAACCTAACGCGCGGGACTAGTAGTTAGGCGATCATCTTAATTCGGAGATGGGTGTGGATGTTTACTACCCCGCTGATACTAATTCGACGTAGCTCAATAAGCCCAGCATGCGCCCGTGCTAGGAACTAGAGCGTAGAGGAGGGGATGGGCCCTGATACTAAGATGTGAGCAGCCGGCACCTCGGCGAGGTGCAGTGGAGCAAGAACCAAACACGACAACGCCCTCAGTGATCACTGGAAACGCTAACGTGCGAGGATCGGAAGCAGCTGCGGGCCTCCAAGAGCTCTGTGGAAATCTCACCGTCGAATACTAATTGGGAGAGGTGTAGGGTAGTTACTCTCCAAAGTAATCTCGGAGACGCTGGGTTCGACCCCCAGCCACCATGCTTGCATGGTGTAGCTCAATGGTAGAGCGCCGAGACGCCTACACATTTAACGAGGCGACGTGTCGCGCCTACAACCCGATTACTTCCGGAGGTAACAACGCGCACTCACGCGGCGCTGAAACATAGGACCATCGGATCATGCGAGATGACCCCACTCATAGCGACGATCTTTCAGACGCTGACGTGTGGGTGACGCGAGCTGCGTTGCTCGGCTTGCAAATTGAGCAGCGCCATGAAAACATAAACGCTAAAGAGTGGCGCTACAGCATCACTTTTGACCGCAAATATAACTTCTACGCAGACTGGCCGGGCCGCGTTGCTAAAATGGCGGTAACTTTCATGCAGGAGCGAAAAAATGTCAGCACGTGACCGCATCCAGTTCGTCGCCTTCGGGCTCGTGGGTGTAATCGCCTACGCAGGAGTAGCGCTATGGATGCTGATCCTCTGACCAAGGCTGAAGAGTTGAACATCACGCGCGTAATGCTACTAGGCTGCGTGTTTGACTATAACGATTTCGGGCATCCGGAGCGCGCAGCATCGCGCATGTACCATATGTGCATAGGCCACGGCTATACAGGCTACGGTTACACTCAGGCCGATGCCGCATACGCGTGGCTCAGCGTGGCGTCTCCCTCGCCATGGAGCAGTGGAAATTACACGAAATTCGCGTAGCTCAAAAAGTCAGCTGGAGGCAAAAGAGCGCTCTCGTTCAAGTACCGCATGGTCGCTACGCTTCGGCGTGCTCTTGTGCGTGAGGACAAATTGGCATGGTGAGTAGATTGCAACGCTGCAATATCCTAGCTGGGAGAGATGCGCAAGAATGATGACTTGCGCCGCGGATATTACTTCGGAGGGTAACACCATGGGATGGAGCGAGGACCTAGATAACGAAGATGCTCCACGCAACGCCGGCGCCATACGCACTGCACTCTTGCTAGGTGCAGAGTTTGTGCAGGACGAGCGAGGGTATTGGGCAACAGCGGGCGTTAATAACTGGTCAGTGAACCGCACTATGCCCGCGTGGCTATACCTCGCTACGTGTGGCGTCGGCATCGACGAGCACGGTTCGCCCGTGCAATTCAGCAAGGCCAAGATCGAAGACGCTGGACCTTGCAAGACGTACTACACTACGTTCAAGATCATGAACGAGTAACAAGTTTGCCTTAGTCCCAAGTTGAATGGTGTAGCTCAGGAGAGAGCGTCGGGCTTGGCGATGGCCGATCCCCGAAGACGTAGAGCAGTGCAGTCACTAACGGTGCACCGTAACGATATGCGGCGACCTACCACCATTCTACTGGGGACTACGTGGCCGTAAGAAAACGGCAGAGCCCAAAAGGGGCTGCAAGTAAGGTAAGCCCAGCGTGGACAGTCGGTGCATACCGCATCCCGAACGGCACCCAAAGCAGCCAATTGAGTAAGCTGCTGATCCGGTAGTGTACAACCCATGTTGGGAAGGCTGACCCGGCGTATGTCCCCACCCCTATTACCTCTGGAGGTTACCGTGTATCACATCCGACGCGAGGACAACGGCGACGAGCGCTCGCTGCACGCCAACACTTCCGAAGGACTGGAGGCGGCGATCGTGGAGGCAGGCTTTCGCACTGCGCACTCACGCGCGACCCATGAAATCTACGACGACGTGCAGGATCGCGTTGTGACCGTTGTGCGCTATGGCGATCTCTCGCCGACGGATGTAGAGTTGTCGTCCCAGTCCAGCAGTTGGTTCTTGCAGGCAGTGATCTTCTGCTTGGTGGCGGCGATTGTGGTGCGAGTGTTGTTCATCAAATAGGAGCGCACCGTGCATAGTTTCATGTACCGCATGGATAAAGAGTTTCGCGAAACAGTGGTGCGGCAAGCGCTCCTGCTGGGGTTTGAAGCTGCCGAGCGGGGCATTTACACTGATGAAGCAAAAGGTGTTCCTACACGCGTGTATTTTGTGCACAACGGTGTGAAGTACGATGGTTACGCTTCGGTCTTTAGTGCAGCATTGGAGTATCTTCGCCTGATCAATTTTCCCGAAGAGAAAATAGGGAAGCTCAATGAGCCCGGAGGATGAACTACTCGTCACGAAGTGGTTGCTCACTGGCGGCACTTTATGGCCTGCTGGCTACGGTTCAATAATATATGCGTTCCCGCCCGGGATGGATGAGAGGACACAAACTTCCGGCCATGGCTTTGGTCCGAACGCTGCTACCGCCATTCGAAGGCGTATAGAGCTATACCCGGAGGAAGCACCATGGTACAGAAATTCATAGAGCGCAGGGTCTACGACGAGTTTGCTCCGTGGCCCTACGCTATTCCATACGGGACCGTCACCGTGCGTGAGCCCGTTGTCCCCACGTCTTCTAAGACCCCTCGGAAGGCGAAACCGAAGTCACTCACTGGAGAACCCAAGAAATGCAAATTCGAGTATCCACCGGAAATTGCCGCCTTGCTGTCGCAGCCGCGGCGATCGCGCTCGCAACCAAAATCGACGAAGCCCGTACTGAGCACTGGAACAGGCACTTCGAAGCTCTGAAGACCGGCGCCGCTCACAACGGCCTGCACATCGACGCCGCGCGCGAAGCAGAGATGCGCGAGATGGTCGACCGCGATATCAACCACATGTTCGAGAAGCATCCGGCCAAGGACACGCTGGACGTGTTGTCGAACTTCGGCGACATGCTGAACTACCACAGCGGCGACGATATCGTGATCGACGATCAGGACTTCCACCTGCTGAAGGATCATCTGCCGGCGCCGTTCAGCGAAGAGCTGGCTCAGCTCAAGCATGCTGGCACGTAACCTTCAGAGGTAACCATGGTCGGACAAGCCAAGCGGAAGCTCCGCGACACGCTAATCGCTAAGGCGCTTTTGCTTGGCTTCTCTATCGAGCGTAGCTCCAAAGACGAGATAATACTCCGCTCTCCTAATGGGACGTACGCACACCACTGGCACCACAACAAGGCGACGGGCCGTTCGTCCGGCCCGTACACACGAACCTATAAGGCGGAGTGGCTCGCTGCAAAACATGCTCTCGAGCTCGCAGGAGTGATCGATGCGACGAAGCCATCAGGAGACACAGGAGCTGGTAGCGGCGCGAGCTTCAGACTTCGCGGCCGGCGACGCAACCGAAGAAGTACTTCGAGCGTCCCTGAAGGCTCTGGGACTTGATGCTGAAGACGTAAACCTCGAAGTGTGGAAAGCAAAATGCGCACTCACGAAACGTTCGGCGTCGTAGCACGCCCTAAAGCCCCGTTCGGATATACCGGACGCTGGGTCAACATCTATCTCCCCCGGATAACAGGGCGAGTGCATGCTGGCGGCGCTTACTGTACTTGGAGTGAGGCGACCGCGATCGCTAAACCGCACCGGTACGACTGCGTGTATGTCTGGATTAAAAAACAGGAGAAGCGACGATGACTGAACATCTCAACCATACAAAGTGGGCCGCGTGGGGCGTTGTCAACGTTGAAGCACTTGACCGCCAGCAGCGCCGCAACTACCTCAAGAAAGTCCGCGAGGAGCTCGCTGCAGTGGGTTACGCGCTGCATCCGGGCGGCACAACGCAGCAGCCGTGGTATCGCGCAGAGAACGTATCCATGGCGAAGAAGCAGGTTATCTCCGGCCCCGACGCATTCCAGAAAATCTGTGCTTGCGTGCTTAGCGATCTAGGCGAAAAACAGGAGCAGGGCGATGGCGCTGGAATGGAAAGTGTATCCGGAGAGCCCCAAGTTCTGGCTCATAGCTGAGAAACAGATAAGCGAAACCCACTGGCTGCTTTGTTTTAAGCGGCCAGATGGATTCAATGGGCAGTGTAGCCCAGACCAAGAGTACCTTATATCGGTCTACCCGTTTCAATGGTACCCTCGAAGAAAGTACGTGGACGATAGCGACAAGTTGGAAGCTTGGCGCGGCGAGGACGAGCTGATATTCACGTGCTTGATGCACGAGTTCGAGAAAAGGTACGGCGATGAGCGCTGTGAGAATGGTGGCCTACGGCGTGCTGGAGATGAAGCATAAGGAAAAACCTAACTACGGTTGGGAAGATGACCTCGAACAAATTCGCAAAGACGACTTCGAGCGCGATCAACTGCGCAAGCTTGTCAACGACGAGCTGGGAAGATATGGCTTACTTATGCAGCGTAGCATCCAGCCCAAAGGCGATCGCTGGCGCACGCGGGCAAATTCTCACGTGCTGTACGGGCAGGTTGTGCAAAGCGCCTCCGGCGGCGGCTTTTTATCCCGCCCGGTACTGCATGAAGGCGAGTTCAAAGAATGTTGCGAGGTGGCGGCTAGGTTACTTGACCAGCTCGACGCCGCGCAAATCCCGGATACCGCTACCGGGCTTGATTAGCGGTTACCCCAAGAGGTTACATGGCAAAGAAACGAACCAAAGCGCAGCGCAGTGCGGCTGCAAAAGCATCGTGGGAACGGCGTAAAGCGCAAGTTGCCCCCACAGATGCGGCTGTGTCGAAGGCGGTCATCGCTGGTGTGCTGATGACCGCACCCGGCTACGACGCGTTGTCCCGCGAGCTGCAGGCGGCGTTCACGCAGAGCTCCGAAGGCAAGGGCAAGGTGCGCCACGCCAACGGTCGGCCGTTCGACCGCCAGCCCATCATGGAGCTGGGCCGGCTCTACGGTCCCGGCTTTGCGGCTGGGCAGGCAGCGAAGAAAACGCAGGAAGCGTTGGGTATGCTGTCGCGCGGCGAGAAAGATGCGGCGCTCGCCGAAGTCCACGGCGCCATCGTCTACCTCGCAGCCACCGCTGCGTTGATCCGCGGGGACTGACGTCCCCACAACTACAACAACCATCGAAGCGTCACAGGAGAGGACGACATGAGCTTTGCACTATACCCTGCGGGTGGTCTTCCCCGCCTGTGGCGCTACGTTGACGACGCGGACATGACCGCCGACGGGATCGTCTGCCGGCTCGATCCGGAGAAGAATTTGCTGATCATCAACCGGCCGCTGTTCGATCAGCTGCCGGTGTCCCACCAGAACGTTGTGCTGCGCACTCATTCGCGCGTCGAGTTCATCTGAACCTACCCATCCATCGAACCATCCCAACCCCACATCTGGAGAACATCACATGCGACTTCTTGATCTGCGCGACGCGATCATCGACAACATCAACGCGCGCATCGCCACCCACATCGAAAGCGGCCCGGGCATCGGCAAGAGCGACTTTGTCGAGACGCTGATCGGCTATCTCAACAAGCGCGACGGCGAAGGCACATGGGGCCTCGCCACCTGCTTCCTCGCCACCTTCACGCCGACCGATCTGCTCGGCTACATGGTGCCCACCAAGGTCACCAACCCGGACGGCACGCAGTCGCTGGCCTCCGTGTTCACGACGCCGTCGTGGATGATGACCAAGCCCACTGCCGAATACCCCCACGGGCGCCACATCAACACCTACAAGCGCGGCATCGTGTTCTTGGACGAGTGGTCGCAGGCTGACGGCGACACCAAGAAGGCCGCGGCGCAGCTCAAGCTCAAGGGTCAGGTCGGACCCCATACCCTGCACGACGGCATTTCTGTCATCTCCGCCGGCAACCGGTCGAGCGATCGCTCCGGTGTGACGAAGGAGTTCGACTTCGTCATCAACCGCGAGCAGCGCATCTCGATCCACCCGGACTTCCAGTCGTGGGAGCACTGGGCGGGCAACAACGGCATCATGCCGCTGACGATCGCCTTCGCGCAGCAGAACCCGCAGATCGTTTTCGACGAGAAGACCCCCAACGAGCAGGGTCCGTGGACCACGCCGCGCTCGCTCTGCGCGGTGGATCGCCTCCTGCAGGTGAAGATGGCCCGCAACGGCGGCGAAATCCCGGACACTCCGGAAGTCTCCGAGCAGCTCGCTGGCATGATCGGCGCCGGCTCTGGCCAGTACCTGAACTTCATCAAGCTGCAGCGCGAGATGCCGAAGTACGCCGACATCGTGAAGAGCCCCGGCACCGTCAAGGTTCCGACCAAGCCCGACGCGCAGATGCTGGTCTGTTACCAGCTGGCTCACGAGATCAAGACCAAGGATGCGACGCAGGTGATCGAGTACATCGAGCGCATGCCGAAGGAATTCGCGGTCACGTTCGCCACCAATGCCTGCCGCAAGAACATGGCGCTGGTGTCGGAGCCGGCGTTCGACAAGTGGGCTCGGCAGAATAGTTCGCTGATGGCGGCGATCGCGCTGAGCTCGCGTAAGTAAGCGCCACGGGGACGTAGCTCAAACAATTTGGAGAGCGGCTCCACGAGGGGAAATAACCTCCCCAAAAGGTAGCAGATGCTAGGGCGTTTCCCTAGCCGTCCCCACCACTTACTCAGTTACTTCTGGAGGTAACCATGCAAACGATCACCATCGAATTGCGGATCGATTTCGACACCGCCAACAAAAAGATCAAAGAGCCCGCGATGCTCAAGATCGCGCAGCAGCTGGCACGCGAGCTGCTCACCAAAGCAATGATGGTGCAGGACCAGCGCGCGCCTACCATCATGATCTCCGACGGGGACTTCTTCTCGGAGACCAAGGAAATTTCCGTGTTCGGCGACGACGAAGGATAACCACCCATGACCACCATCGTACGATCGAAGTTGTCTCCTCAGCAGGACAAGCTCTGGAGCGACACCCGCGCCGCGTTGATCTGGCACTGCCCAGCGTTCTCGCATATTTTCTACACCATGCTGCAGAACACCGGCGACCAGTTCAACGCGGTGTTCACTGAAGACCCGAAGTACCCCGTCGCGGCGACCGACGGCAGCAACCTGATCTTCAACACTGGTCCCGACGGATACTTCGCGCAGGGTCTGAACCAGCGCGTGTTCATCGCGGCGCACGAAATCCTGCACTGCATCTTCAACCACTGCGGCATCTCCTACATGCTCAAGATGCGCGGCAAGGTGGCGTATCCCGACGGCAAGTCGCTGCCGTTCGACGCCGAGCAGATGAACTACGCCGAGGACCTTGTCATCAACGCGATCCTCGTCGAGAGCAAGGTCGGTATCTTTCCGACCGACAAGGCCGGTCAACAGATGGGCGTCTACGATGCAGCCATCGCAACGTCGGCCGACAACGCGCTGGACACCTACCGCAAAATCTTCAAGCAGAGCAACAAGGGCAAGGGTGGTGGCCCCGGTGCTGGTGGCGGCTTCGATGTGCATCTCGATCCCGGCACATCGACGGGGCAGGACGCGCAGTCGGCGAACAACAATCGCAATCCGGCGCAGTGGGACACCGAAGTCCAAGCCGGCATCTCCGCGGCGAAGGCCATGGGCAAGCTGCCGGCCGAGCTGCTCCGCGCACTCAGCGAAGTGCTAACCCCGAAGGTGGACTGGCGTGAACACATCAAATCCCTTTTCGCTCGTAAGGTGGGATCAGGCACTTTCGATTGGGCTCGACCTGACCGCCGTCTTATCACTCGCGATATTTACGCGCCCGGCCGCTCTGGTTTTGGTGCTGGCACTGTGGTTGTCGGCGTCGATACTTCTGGCTCAGTTGGTCCGAAGGAGCTCGACATGTTCATGGCTGAGGTCTCGGGTATTCTCGAAGAGATCAGGCCCAAGCGGCTCGTGATCGTCTGGTGCGACGCAGCCGTGAACCGCGTCGACGAATGTGAGGACGCTTCCGACCTGATGGCGATCCGCCGCAAGGGTGCACCGGGTGGTGGCGGCACGAGCTTCATCCCTGTGTTCGACCGCATCGACAAGGACGGACTCTCGCCGGAGGCGCTGGTGTACCTCACCGATGGACTGGGCAGCTTCCCGCGTGCGGCGCCGTCGTTCCCTGTGATCTGGGGCAACATCTACGGCGACGGTAAGCAGTACCCTTGGGGCGACGTGGTCAACATTCCCAAGCAGGCGAAGGACTAACGAGACGGGGGTATAGCTCATATCAGGAGAGCGGCACCGGGCTTCTAACCCGAAGCGCAGAAGGGGAACACCGGCTAGTCCGCAAACCCTACCCCCCACAACTTCAATACCCACGGAGGTAACATGCCAGCAATGCACGACGACGTGCTCACCGCGATGAACAAGCAGCTCGAGCACAAGCGAGACATCATGCTCCGCACGCTTCACTTCGACATGACACACGAAGAGTGCATCCAGCTCATCGCACCATCGGACCATATCGACATTCTGACGAAGGCGGCGAAGTATGCCAGCGTCTGGGCGTCAGAGCAATGGATGCAGCTGCAAGTGCCCGCGGCTATCGACGGCGAGAGCGGGCAGGAAGTCCAGCTCATGATGCGCACTCACGCAGAGCGATCGCCACCGCTGACGCCACGCGTTCCGTGCTGGCAGCCGGGGCAATCCGGCCCCAAGGTGATCGACTGGCTGACAGCGCGCTATGCACTGGGGCGGCGCTTCGGGGTCGTTCGTCAAGCGCTGTATGTTCTCAATCGCGAATGCGACAGCGGCACGCAGCTGCGGTACATGTTCCCCGCGGTGATGCATCTCTGCAAGGACGGCCTCAATCCGAAAATGGATCGCTGGATTACAAAATACGGCTCCTACAAACCGTGCCGACATACCCCAGCGATTTCGCCTGTCCTGAAAGCAGCCATTCAGGACAGCTCGGCGCTGCTCACCTCGATGGCGCTGATCGGGGAGGATGTTCCTGAGCCCGCGCCGGGCGCCGTGCTCATCGGTTTGTGGGCCATGCCGGCGTTCGATATGTCAGATTTTGGTCGCGTCAACCGGATGTAAAAGTTGGGGCGACGGATGCTGGAACACCCGTCGCCCCGCTCCCACCCACAGGAGATGCGCTGTCGCGGTAGCGCGTCGCAAATATAAGTTACTCACGGAGGTAAGTCAAATGGGCGCAGATATTCATCTGGTTCTCGAGAAGAAGTTCGGCGATAAATGGATCGGCGTGCAGGAAGCAGCCCACCGCCTGCAGTGGGGTCAGGACAAAGAAACCAAAAAATGGCAGCAGACCCCTGTTTGGGATAGATCGCGCGCCCGCAACTACGATTTGTTTGCGAAGCTCGCTGGCGTCCGCGGTAGTGGACCCGCCCCGAAAGGCCTCCCTGACGACGTATCAGAGCTTGCTCAAGCGCTGTCCGATGAAATCGACAGCGATGGGCACTCGCATTCGTATTGCTCGCTGGACGAATACATCCGGCTGCTCGTGGAGACAGAGCACAACCCAGCTGAGGTGTTGCTCGTTGAGCACCCCGCGGTGACTGATCCGCACGGATATTATTTCGAGCGCTACGCTCCAGAGCCCAACGAAGAGTATCGCGTGGTGTTCTGGTTCGACAACTGAGGAGGTGCCGATGCAGAAGCGGCCGATGGGAGGTAGAAACATAAAACCATTGACACCGATGCAGCTGGAAACCCTCACGGCGTTCTACTATGGCGAAGTGAAAATTTCGATTGTAATTCGGAGCTCTAGCAAGGCAGCGTATTTCAAATATATGTGCTACGGTGTGGATATCACCGGCCGGGTCACGTCGCTTTTTAGGCGTGGACTTATTAAGCGCTACTGGCCTAAAGGGATGGGCCCGGGAATTGGCGGCTTCATCGTGTTCGTCACGCCTGCCGGCATAAAAGAAATGGAAGCTATCGATGCCTGAGCGCTTCACGATTGACTTCGAAACGTACTATGACAAGGAATATTCGCTCCGGAAGATGACACCGGTCGAGTATATTCTGGACCCTCGTTTTGAAGTGATCATGCTGTCCGTGAAGCGCCCGGGCAAGCCGGTGATAAATCTCGCCGGCGACAAGATCGCGCAGTTCTTCAGGCTGCTAAATCCCGACGACACGATTATGCTGAGCTACAACTCGCTGTTCGACGCCTGCATATGCGCGTGGCACTACAACTTCATCGCCAAGCTGACCGTCGATGTGATGGGAATGGTCCGTGCGTGGCACGGGCACGAGCTGCGCAGCGTCGCGCTGGCAGTGACGGCGCCGTTTATTCTGGGCAAACACAAGGGCACCGCGGTCAAAAAGATGGAAGGGCTCCATCTGCAGGACATCATCGATGCCGGCTGGCTCAAAGAATACGAGGACTATTGCGGCGACGACAGCATCCTCGCCGAGGGCATCTTCGACAAGATCATGTCGCAGGGCTTCCCTGTCAGCGAGTTGTTAGTTCTGCACGACGTCCTGATGATGGCGGTGCATCCGCAGTTTACGATCAACGGGCAGGAACTCGCCGTCCATCTGCAGGACATCATCACCGACAAGGCGAACCTGCTCGCCTCGTGCGGTCTGGTCTACGACGCCAACGGCAAGTGCAAGGACCTGATGAGCAACGAGAAGTTCGCGTTGCTGCTTACCTCGCTGGGTATCGATCCGCCGCGGAAGATTTCGCCTACTACTCAGAAGGAAACATGGGCCTTCTCGAAGGCCGATCAGGAATTCACTGATCTCGAAGAGCACCCCGACACCAACGTGCAGACGCTGGTCGCAGCAAGACTAGGGCACAAGTCCACGATCGAAGAGACCCGCACGCAGCGCTTCCTATCGATCTCGCAACTGGAGTGGCCCGCGGCCTATCTGGCGTGGCGTGGCTTCCCGCCCGGCACCAAGCTGGCGCCCATGCCTCTCCGGTATGGCGCGGCGCACACCCATCGGCTGGGTGGAGACTGGAAGCTCAACGTCCAAAACTTTCCCAGTCGCGGCGTCATCAATCATCTGAAGCGCGCACTCATGGCGTTCTTCGGGTGGAAAGTCGTGAACACGGATAGCTCGCAGATCGAAGCGCGTATTGTGGCGTGGCTGTGCGGCGAGTGGGAGTTGCTCGAGCAGTTCAGGCTGGGGCTCGACCCGTACAAGATTTTCGCAGCGAAAGTTTTTCACATCGACGTCTCACAGGTGAGCGCCGAGCAGCGGTTTCTGGGCAAGACTTCGATCTTGGGGCTGGGCTTCGGGCTGGGCTGGGTGAAGTTCAAGCATCAGGTGCGGGTGAAGTCGCTCGAAGCTATGAAGCTCACCGGCAAGGGGCAGGAGCTGATCCTGCAGGACGATCAGAGCCTGCTCATCGTGAACACTTACCGTGGCACCTATACCGGTGTGCCCGCCATGTGGAAGAAATTGAACAACGCGATCGCTATTCTCGCAGGTGCTCCCGGCAATTTTAGCATCGGCCCTTGTGTCTTTGAGCGTGGCCGCATTTCGCTCCCCAACGGTCTATATCTGTACTACCACAACCTTCGACAGACCACTGACGGTTGGCTCTACGATCACGCAGGTAAGCCTCGACGTCTCTATGGCGGTGCTCTCCTCGAGAACATCGTGCAAGCGCTTGCCCGCTGCATCGTCATGGATGCCGAAGTTCGGATCAAAGCCCGACTGAAGGCGGCCGGCTGGGGCTACATCCAGCTCGCATTGCAGGTGCACGACGCGCTTGCCTACACCGTACCCGATGCGCTTGTTACCTCCGTGCGTAACATCATGGTGGAAGAGATGAACAGGCGCCCTGCGTGGGCGCTTGATCTTCCCCTCGCCTGCGAAACGAAGGCCGGACCCACGTACGGAGATGCTAAATGAACGTACTACTCCAAGTCGCTGCCATGGAGGCCTTTGCGCATACTAACGCTCCTCCCCCTGTAAACATCTCTACTAACATCGGGCGCTACTGTGGCTGGCCTATCGAAGAACTAGCGTACGAGGCGCTCGTCGGGCTGAACGCCCACGATATAGCTGCGGCCATAGCATGCTTTACGTCGAAACACCGGCTGAATGGTGCGCCCCCTAAAAACCTGTCTTTGTACGGTGGCGCGGGTGGAGGTGGAAACTGGAACATTCCGGGCGTTACGGGCGGCAGCATACTGCAACCTCCTGTTGTGGAGAAAGTTATGCAGCAGTACTCTCTTGAGACCATGCTCGCTATGCGCATGCGCTGGGGCGTGAAGGGGAACACGTGGGCGCCGGGGTTCAACGATATAATCATCAGGCGCGTGCAGGACAAAGTGCTCGTCTGCGTGATATCGATGGGCGGCGAAGGCATTGTTCTCGAGGACGGCTACGAGCTCTATCCCAGCGACGCGCTCATCACGAAACTCAACATGCTCAAACAGGAGTGACCCATGAAAGCCAAAGACCAGTACGCTACGCTCATCACGCCCGGCACGAAGAAGGTTGCGATCTGCTCGCGCCGCATCGGCACCAAAGATCGCCTTGCGGTGATCGCCACCACCAACAGCGAGACGATCGCCGACACCATCGTCGAAGCACTCAACATGCGACAGGGCGAGCTCAACAAGCTGGAAGTGCCGGCGCAGCGCACGCTGGAGGAAGTTCGCGGCGCACTCACGGTGGAGCGCAATCGCGTGCGGGACTTGCAGAAAGATGTTCGTTCGCTAGAAATAAAAGAGCGGGAAGTTGCTCGCGACTTGGCGTCGATGACAGCTCGTGCTAATATCGCGGAGAAGCACGCCAAGGAGCTCAACATCGAGCTCGATCGCGTGAAAGCCCCCACCCCCGCTTAGGAGCTACCATGGCAATCGTTACATCCACGCGTTCTGGCGCTCCGCGCATCAAGCCGTTCGCGTGGAGCTTCTCGCGCCTCAAGAACTTCGAGGTATGCCCGAAGCGGCATTACGAAGTGGACCTTGTGAGGTCCGTCAAGGAGCCCGGCGGAGCGGCGCTGGACTGGGGCAACGTGGTGCACGATGCACTTGCTGCTCGCTGCGGCAAGGATCGCGTCGTGCTGCCCGACGAGCTCAAGATGTACGAGCCGTGGGCCGTGAAGGTTCTCGGCAACACGCCGCCCGAGAATGTGTTCGTCGAGCAGGGCCTCGCCATGACGGCGAACTTTACCTCGACGGGTAACTTCGACAACGATGTGTGGCTGCGCGTAAAATGCGACCTCTACAAGATCGCCGGCGACGTCGCGCTTGCGGTCGACTGGAAGACGGGAAAGATACTCGAAGACAGCGTGCAGCTGGCGCTCACCGCGGCATGCATCTTCGCCAAGCATCCCGAGATCAAGGCAGTCAGGTCGACGTATGTCTGGCTGAAAGAAGACGCGGAAAGTAGCGAAACGTTCTTCCGCGAGGACATGCCCACAGTCTGGAGAAGCATATGGCATCGGATCGAAGCGATGGAGACGGCCTTCAAGCGCACGAACTATCCGCCAACGCCGTCCGGGATTTGCGCGAGGTTCTGCGCGGTGCTGAGCTGCCCGCACAATGGCAAAAATACTCGCTGAAAACGCAACAGGAGATGATGGCCGGGCGTGATGCTTTGCAGGACCACGCAATGTGGCGCTGGGTCGATGAAGGCGTGAACTGGTTGCAAGAGCAGTTCAAGGGCAAACTGCTCGAATTTCGCACGTCGCTTAACGTCGAAAAGCGCGAAGTTACGCTCGCTATATACCAACACAACCCTGAAGCCTTCAAAAACGAGCGCATTTTTGAAGTAACAGAACCCATCGAAAGCTTTGTCAGTCACCTCACAGTGACGAAGCTTATTTTGCTGGCAGGTTGACGTGAGTCGAAGGAAGTACAGCATGCGCGCGAAGTTCACAGTCTCTGAGAACATGGCGATGCAGATGGATGCCGGACAGTGGGACGCTTTCGTCAAGCTGGCGGCTATGGATGCCGGGCAGCTGCGTGTTGATAACTGGTTGCGCGAGCAGAAACTGACGGGCAGATGCCGTGTGGGCGTCATCGGTGTCCTGAGCGCAGATCACCAAAGCCTGATGGCCCGCGCCAGATGCATACTGCAGAGCGGCGGGGAGTTTTTCCATGAGGAGCCCTACATCACGTTCCCATCGGACCACTTTAAAGCGAAGATCATGCTTGTGTGTGGCTGATTTTTGCTACTAAAAGTGTAGTTGGCACGACCTTTGCATGGGTATATTTATGAGCACTTCTTATCAAAAACGCCACGCATCGATCTGGCACAACAACAGTAGAAGCACTGCATGGGGTGTACGAGACATGGGCTTGTCTGCAGTTCGAGAAGTCGTGAAGAACAAATTCCACATCCACACCGAAGTGGCTTACAACGCGGATAACGTGCGGCATGATATCGTTCTCGAGCTGTCCGATAACACTACGCACGCTCTTGTCCTTCGACACCAAGAAGACGGCCACTGTTTCCCATCGGACCATCTGATGACAAAACTCATACTGTTGGCAGGCTGACATGGCGGTTACCCCCGAAGGTAAGATCAAGAAGCTCGTAAACAGACTGCTCGACAACTACGAAGACTGTCGAGCTACAGGCCAAGGGCTGTACCGTTTTTGGCCAGTACCGGCAGGGTTCGGTGCGAGCTCGCTCGACTGTCTCGTTTGCTATCGCGGTACTTTCATCGCGATCGAGACAAAGGCACCGGGCAAGAAGCCTACGCCTCGCCAAGAACTCTGCATGGCGCAGATACATGGTGCACTAGGTCATGTGTTTGTGGTAGATAGCGAAGCTTCTCTCGAGAAGCTCGAAAAATTTATGAACTACCTGAGAAACCAAAATGCAGCAGACAATAGTTAGCGGCAAGCACAAGATCATCGGCGTGCCGACCACTCCCCAGATCACGGGGCTCTTCCCCATGGGGAAGCCGCATCGCTTCATGGATCAGGACTACACGCTGATCCCGCACAGTGAGACGGAAGTGTATCTCCTGCGCAAGCTGGGCTTTGACGCACCGGCGCCGATCCTCACGCAGTACGATTTCCCGAACACTGTGAACAAGCCCGCCTTCGAGGTGCAGAAGAAAACCGCGGCGCTCCTCACGATGGCGCAGCGTGCGTACGTCCTCAACGGCATGGGCACCGGCAAGACCAAATGCGCCATCTGGGCGTTCCGATACCTGCAGAAGCAGAAGCGCGCCAAGAAAATGATCGTGGTGGCGCCGCTCTCTACGTTGGTGTTCGTATGGCAGCGCGAAGCGTTCGAAGTGGACCCAACGATCAAAGTGATCGTGCTTCACGGCGACGCCAAGACCCGCCGCAAGCGGCTCGCCGAAGACGCTGACATCTACGTGATCAACCACGACGGCCTCGGCGTCATCGCCAAAGAGCTGGGCGCCCGCGCAGACATCGACGTGCTGTGCATCGACGAGCTGGCGGTGTACCGCAACAAGTCCGAGCGCACGAAACTGATGGTGGCTTACGCTGCGAAGCGTACGTGGGTGTGGGGCATGACGGGATCGCCGATGCCACATGAGCCCACTGACGTTTTCTATCAGTGCAAGGTGGTCACGCCCGGCACTGTGCCGCGGTGGTTCTCACACTTCCGCAGCGCACTCATGTATCCGCTGGGGCATGTCCAGAAATGGGTACCCAAGGCAGACGCTGTTGAGCAAGCCTACGACGTCATGCAGCCGAGCGTGCGTTTTACGATCGATGAAGTCGCAGAACTTCCGCCGTGCATTGAGCGCTACGTTGATGTCGAGATGGGTAAAATCCAGCTCAAAGTCTACAAGGACATTGTTGCGCATTGCCAGAGCTCGTTCCAGTCGGGCGACCTTGTCACCGCGGCGAACGCCGGCGCCGCCATGCAGAAGCTGCTGCAGATCAGCATTGGCTGGGTCTACACGACGGACCAAGCCACCGGCAACAAGAACATCATGCCGTTGGACAACATCAAGCGCATCGAGGCGCTGACCGACGCCATCAATAGCACCGCGCGCAAAGTCATCGTGTTTGTGCCGTATATCCATGCGCTGGATGGCATCGGGCAGGCGCTCATCGCGGAGAAGATCGACTATGAAACTGTTTCGGGCGATACGCCGTCTAAAGAACGCGATCGGATTTTTAGTGTTTTCCAGAACACAAGCAAGCTCAAAGTGCTACTGGCTCACCCCCAGTGCGTCGCTCACGGCATCACGCTCACCGCCGCTGACACCATTGTATGGTTCGGCCCCATTACTTCCCTTGAAACCTACGACCAAGCCAACCATCGCATCCGGCGAGTAGGCCAGAAGCACAAGCAGCAGGTAATCCACCTGCAGAGTACCGCCGTCGAGCGTAAGGTGTACGCCATGCTCAACAAGAAGCAGGACGTGCAGAAGAGCTTCCTGAAGATGTTCGCCGACAGCAACGAGGTGTGGTGATGGAACCGGAAGACTGGCGACTGGAACTGCCGGGCTTTACAGACGAAAGATACGTCTCGGGTAGCGGGTATGTTTCGCATCTATCTGCGCTCGATCTTGTTCTCGGTATCGAGATTGCATTGATTTTTTCGGGCAAAAAACCTTGGACATTAATGGTCAGCAAGGGCGATAACCTCCGCCGAGACAATGTTGGTTTTATAGAGCTAGAAAATGCTCATATTCAGACTGCCATCGTTGAAGGCCTCGATGCTCTAGCAATTAGGTGCGTCGCGTACGATCTCATATCACGGAGCTGACACTATGTCTGATACCACTACCAACCCACCCATCGACGTCGAGAAGCGCGTCGGGCAGTACGTCAAGCTGCGTGATCTCAAGACGGAGCTCGCCGAGAAGCACGACGCCGAGATGAAGCCGATCACCGAGACGATGCTGATGATCGAGGAGGAGCTCAAGCAGGCGCTGCAGGCGGTCAACGCCAGCAACATGAAAACCGACAAAGGCACGGTGTCGCTATCGATCAAGGCGTCGGCGAGCGCGGCCGACATCAACGTGTTCTGGACGTGGGTGGTGACGCAGGGCGCCTTCGACATGCTCGACAAAAAGCCCAACTTGACTGCCATCACCGAATACGTGAATGCTAACGGCGTGCCCCCACCGGGCGTGAACTACACCACTTTTCAGAAGATCGGCGTCCGTCGCAAGTAATGCGCGCGGCGCCGTCAGCACCCACCATCCCTAGCAGCAGGAGTTTCTATGTCCAACCAAATTATTGTTCCGCCCACCTTTAGCGGCCCGGTCGCGGCAGTCTTTCAGGGCCAGCAGGCCGGCGACGATCTGTCGGGCGGTATCACTGGAGGCTACGGCCTCATCAAATATCGCGGCAAGGTCTGGTCGATCCAGCACAACGGCAATTCGATGACGCTGATGCGCGACGACGGCGACGGCGCCCGCGGCTCGATCGACGTGGTGATCCTCAAGGCGAACGCGCTCCTCTCCAAGACCTTCTACGAGACCGGTTGGGACGAGAACAACAACAACCCGCCGGACTGCGCCTCGGCCAACGGCATCGTGCCGGATCAGGGCGTGCCGAAGCCGCAGAGTGCGGTCTGTGCGACGTGCCCGCGCAACGCATGGGGCTCGGCGGCGAACGGCGGCAAGGGCAAGGCGTGCGGCGATCACCGGCGCATGGCGGTAGTCCCGCTGACCGATCTGCGGAATGAGACCTTCGGCGGGCCCTTGCTTTTGCGCTGCCCCGCGGCATCGCTGCAGGACCTGTCGGCCTTCGACAACCGCTACAAGGGCATGGGCTACCCCTACTTCACGATGGGCATCAAGATCGGCTTCGATCCGGTGGAGAGCTACCCGAAGTTCACCTTCAACGCGATCCGGCCACTCAGCGACGTCGAAGGCGCCGTCGTCATGGAGTTGCGCAACAGCCCCGAGACGGCCCGCGTCATCCACGAAGGCTCTGCGCCGGCACAGGTGGCCATCGCAGCGCCCGCGGCGGCGCCGGCGTTCCTCGAGCCCGCACCCGCCGTTCAGATGGTGCAGCCGGCGGCGGCGGCGCCAGTCCAACAGGTGGCTCCCCAACCCATCGTTGTCGCCCCTGTGGCTCAGCCCGCTCCAATTGCTGCAGCCCCCGTCGCACAACCCGCCTCCCAGCCGGCAGCAACGAGTAGACCAGCTCCTGTCCCGGCAACTGGGGGTGGTTTTGGACCCACTGTTGTCGCACCTGCTCCTGTCGCTGCCCCCCAGCCCGCCGCCGCGGTCACTCCTGCCGCCGCAGCACCCGTGGTGACGCCATCCGAACCGACCGCCACTGCAGCACCTATTGCTCAGCCAGCGCCCCAGCCCGCCCCGCAGGCGGCCCCCACCCGCCAGATGACGGGGTTCGGCGCCGTAGCTCCTGACGTTACCCCCGGGGTAACGCAAGCTGCGCCCGTGCAGGCACCACCGGCGACCGCGCCCCAGCCCGCGCCCCAGCCCGCCCCGGGCGTCGTGAGCGCCTTTGAGGGGTCGATCGATGAGCGCCTGAACGCGCTTCTCGCCAGCAGCTAATACCGCACTCGACAACGACAGGAGAGGGATTGTCCCTCTCCTGATGGCGGGGACTTTCTATGAGCTTCGAAAATGCGAGAGAATATCTGGCGAGGGTTGTTCCTTGGCCGCAGCCCGGCGAACCGGGCTTTGTCAATTTGCACTGGACCTTCCCGCCCACGACCGCGCGCCCCGACGGCAAGGCAGCATGGACCGGCCGGGCGGTAAGGGACGCCTCCGAGGCGGCGCGCACGCTCGAGTTCGCCCTCAAGCCGGGTTCGAACACGCTGGACGTTTACGCCTGCATGTCCTCGCAGCTGGAGGCCGTGCCCAAGGTCACCAAGGGCGCCCGGCCGTTCTCCTATAACGCGCCGCTCCGGCTGGCGACCAACGCAATCTCGCTGAAGAGCTTCTTCATCGACGTGGACTTCGGCAAGACGAAGAAGGACCCGGCCAGCGGTCTGATGGTGCCCGACGGCTACCAGACCGCCGAAGAAGCCATCGTGGCGATGATGGCTTTTGTGAGCAAAGTGGGACTTCCAAAACCTACGATGGTGGTGAACTCTGGCGGGGGCTTTCATTTTTACTGGTGCGTGAACAGCGCACTCACGCCGCCGGAATGGCTACCCATTGCGTTTGCACTGGCCGAGGCTACCAAGGCTTTCGGGCTCCACTGCGACACGCAGTGCACCGTTGACAGCGTCCGGGTGTTGCGCATTCCTGACACCCTCAACCGCAAGCAGGAGCCAGCCCGTCATGTACGCTTTGTTGGGCCACGCCTCGATTTCGATTATAATCTCGATCGGATCAGCACACCTCTTTTGCCGTATATGGGAAAAGTACATTCTCCTGCGGCGGGAGCAGGAGTGGATCGAAATATCTTCCCGCTTCGTGCATACGCCGCGGGTGTTTCTGAGCTTGCTATGGGCCTTGATAGTCTGTGGCCTAGCCCTGATCTGGACCACGTTGCTCTGGCATGTGGTTTCGTTCGTGATGCTCTTGCCACCGGCGGCGCCGCACTAAGTAACCCGCTCTGGAATATCACCACGCTTATCTCGACCTTTACAAAGGGCGGCCGTGCTGACGCGCACCGCATGGGTAACAAACATGCCGACTACACCAAGGAAAGCACGGACGACTTTTTCGAGCGCAAAGATCGCGAGCGTCTTGATAGAGGGCTTGGCTGGCCCAGCTGCGCAACTATCTCCGCGACAGGTGGAACAGCTTGCCGTAGCTGCGCGCTCTTTGCACAGGGCAAATCGCCGCTTAACCATGAGCAACGCCCGGCTGCAGGACCAAGTGCTGCAGCTCAAGCGCTTGCAGCGGGAGCAGGAGCAACAGCTGCTCCAGCAATCCCAGTTCAACCATCTGCAGCGGGAGGTTTCGGAGCGGCAAGTACGAGCGCTCCTATCAACTACACGACGGCACCCGGACATGCTCCTGTAGTTACCCCGCCGGGTAACATCAGTGCTGATCTCCCGTCGGGGTATACGCGCGACGCCAACGGCATCGTGTCACGCATCGTACCAGACCCGGCCAACCCGATGAACCAGCTGATCATTCCGATCAGCGATTATCCTCTCATGAACGCGTGGCTGCAGAACGAGCCGCGCATGCTGCACTTCGACAGCGTCGTCGACCGCAACCGCGTGGGGCAGATTTCCATCGAGCTCGAGTGCTTGGCAACCACTGAGATGCGTAAAGTACTTCAGCGTCAGGGCTTCATGCTCAAGGCGAACGATAAGACAGCAGGAGATTTTTTTGTGTCATGGGTGCAAAAGCTGCAGCAGATGAAGGACAGTGTAGCCAGTGCACCCTTCGGGTGGCAGGACAAGAACGGCCAAACGGAAGGTTTTATATTTGGTGGTCAGCTCTGGACGCCAAATGGTGCGTCGCCGAGCGCTTCCGCAAACCCGGTGCTAAATCAACAGTACAAGCCGAAAGGCTCCGACGCGTACTGGCTGGATGCGGTAAAGCTAGTCACATTGCAAGGCAGGCCCGATTTGGAGGCTATTGTGGCGTCCGCTTTCGCTGCACCCCTTGTGATGTTCACTGGCCACTTGGGTATGCTCATGAGCGCATACAGCAAGGAGAGCGGCATCGGCAAGTCTACTGCATTAAGGATCGCGCAGGCAGTTTGGGGCGATCCCATTCGCGCAGTGCAGTCGTTGTCGGATACGCAGAATTCTGTGATGCGGAAAATCGGCGAAGTCCGTTCGCTCCCAGTGTATTGGGACGAGCTCAAGACGGACGAGGACACGAAGAAGTTCGTGAACATGACGTTCCAGATTGCGCAGGGCAAGGAGAAGTCCCGGCTCAACCAACACGCCCAGATGAAGGAGCCCGGGCACTGGCAGACACTCGTGGTTTCTGCGTCGAACGACAGCCTCATCGATCATGTGACCCAGCAGACCCAGACTACCCTAGCTGGGCTCTATCGCATATTCGAGTACACTGTGAAACCATCGAGCGCCTTGGTGGCTGGCCGGGTCGATACATCGGAAGCGACGATCCGCCTCTCAAAGCTGAACAACAACTACGGCAGTGTCGGGCTCAAGTACGCCTCTTGGTTAGGCACAAACTTTGCCCAGTGTGAAGTTGACATGGCCACGCTAAGCAAGCAGCTTAATATCGAAGTCGGTGCACAGCAGGAGGAACGCTTTTGGGTGTCACTCGTCGCTACAATCCTACTTGGGGCCCGCTACGCGAACGCGCTCGGATACGCCGTATTCGACGAGCCCGGCCTGAAGACTTTCATGCTGGCCTCTCTGGAGAACATGCGCAAGCTTCGCGGCCAGCAGACGGTCGATCTCACACGCTCGATCAACGTGAGCTCGATCATGGCGCAGTTCCTGAAGGACATGCAGGCGGCGAACAAGGTGATCTACACGGACCGCATTCACATCGCCCCGGGTAGGCCGCCGGCGCCGAACACCGCGAACGCCGTCAAGATACTCCGACCATCGGATGTTTCGAGACTGAATGGTGTCGCCGTGCAGATCGGGCTCAACGACAAGCTGATGCGCATATCGTCCACTGCCTTCGGCGAGTGGCTCAAGAAGGCCGGCAAGTCGCGGCATCTGTTGATGGAAGCGTTGCATGCTTCCATGACGACGACTTCGGTTGTCGGCTTTCTCGGCGGCGGCACCGGACTTGCTTTCGCCAAAGAGAACATCCTGCAGATCGATCTCTCCAGCTCCAACGATCTCAACTTCGTGGACGAGAATTAACACCCCCACGCTTACTTCGAAGGAAGGATGATACATGACCAAGCGTCAGTGCAATTGCTGCAAGGGGATGCCAGATAGCGTAGGATGCGACTGCCCACATTCGGAGGCCATAAAGGCTGCAGCGATTGAATATCTCTCACATCGCGGAGAGCGGCCACATCGCATTCTTCGTAGCGGCGGCACCCTATGGGAAACGCACGTCAAGGCCATGAGGGCCGCAATCGCGGCGTATACATCAGCGGTCTCGGAATAAGAATTGATGCCCCATCTTTTTGAACTCATGTCACAGGAGCTTCCTATGGTTGACCAGCCCAAAATTGACGAAGTCGCGCAGATCGTAATCATCGGTCCGAACGTCCAGCCGCTCATTCTCCGGTACCGCACAGAGAAGAAAGCGGAAAAAACCTATAGGGCCATTCAAGAGATTTGGTCCACGGGCGATCTCAACGTTATCGAGGTAGCGGGCGACATGTTCTCGAGCACCGTCGACCTGCGCCAGATCACGCACATCTCGCTCGTCGTGCACAAGGTGCGCAACAAGTTCGCGCCGATACCGATGTAGTAGCAGTGCTGCTCTGCTTGCACTGCGGAGGGGATAGCTCGGTGGTCCTCTCCCGCGAGACCAAAACGCGGGTGATGCGTAACGGCAAAAAAGCGCGTGCCCTTTCTATGGTGCGTACGCGCCAATGCGTGGAGTGCTCGTTCAAATGGAAAACGATCGAGCGCTACTACCGCCAACCTCGATACGGGCTGAAGGTGCACCCGAAGAAGCGTGTGAATGTTGTGCGCGCTGCAAAGATCGTAGCAGGTGTACCGTACAAAAAGCACGTGCAGCCCGCAGAAGACTGGATGAAGGAATAGGAAAATGCGCTATGATGGCGTCAACCCGAGCATAGACTTTCCTTGCCAACCCAACCCGCCAACAACGGAAGAAATCCACAGGGCAATGCGAGCACGGCGCTGGCAGGGTACGGACACCAGCAAGGGTGCGCTCGATATATTGTTCGGGGCGGGAGATGTTGAGCAGTTCAACTTCGGCCCTCTGTCACTGGACACGTTGCGCGAAGTCCAGAAGGAAGCACTCGAGTTCATGGAGTTCGGCTGCCTCTCGCTGCCGTACCCCATTTGCGTGTTTCGATGCTCAGTGCAATTCGACAACCGCACTGTGGGCTTTCACATTTTTGCGGTTTCACGGTCGGAAGACACCGGTCGCACAGCGATCATAAGCACCGTGCACTCCGCGGAAGAGACGCTCACTTTCCGTTGTGACCACACGTTCAAGACGGTTCTCCGCCCTGCTGGTCGCGGAACGGAGGTGTTCATCCCAAAGGCGGAACTACAGTACTGGGAGCCCGCCATCGGCAAGATCGCAGCCTACGACGATATCGATAACAGCAACGGCGCCATCATCACCGAAGGCGCGCTGATCTTGACGGGCTTGCTCATGATATTGAACACTCGCGGCGTGCTCAAAGAGCGCTCGGCGCCGCCGGCGAAGCCCAACAAGGTGCGCGCGGCCCGCGGCGTGCCGCTGATCCCCTACACGACGAAGGTCTACACCACCGTCTATAATCAAGCCGTGCGGAAGGGCGCGCAGGGGACACACGCAAGCCCCCGGCCACACCGCCGGCGGGCTCACATCCGCCACTATCCGAAAACCGAAAAGCACGAAGCGTACATCAAGCCGATCGAAGCGATGCTTGTAAACTGGGACGGTAAGCCGCTGGTGGCACGCGCTGAGTATCAGGTGAAGACATGAACTACGTCGAGAACAAGCACACGGTCTACACGAAGTTCTCCCAGAAAATTTACTGGAAAGGCAATTCGGCGTGCGGCTACGATGAAAATCCGGATCGCGTAGAACTGAGACCAGCCTCTGGTAACTGGCCGACGCTAGACTTTCGCATGCCCGACCAACGCTTTGAGCTGGAGAAGGTCGAGCAGCTTATGCTGACCGCCTACTCTCGTGGCGTTCACGATAATAAAGCAGCCGTCGGCAAAATGCTCAAAGAGCTTATAGCGATCTAAACGCGATCGCGTTGGATACGCTGCGCACGCGCTCCCGCACGGCGCGGCTATCGTTCCCGGAACGGACTACCCATGCTCCAGGAGAGCCGCCCACGATGCGCCCCACATGGTGCCGCCATACAACGATAGCACCGATCTGTGCCGAAGTAGCTGCGCCGACGCGCGCCCAATTACGAGCCATGTTGAGATTGAGGCCGGTACCTCGCGAGGTAACGCCGGTGTCCTTCTGCATGAACCACCCGCACCATGCCCGCGGCCGTGGGCCGATGCCGTCACCGATCCGCTTCTGAAGCATGGGGTAGGCGCGTTGTGCGGGCTGTTCGCAAAAAATAAAGCACTCTTGGGGTACTATGCGCGGTCCATGACGCTTGGCTTCGGCAGTGGAAAAAAGGCCGCAGAAAATTACCATCGCAAGGGCAATGCTCTTCACTTTGAATGCTCCTATTTGTGATCTCGTTCCCAGCCGCGGTTCTTGTGCTGGCTCTGCACGTTCAAGTTCGAGCGCTTGTTGCTTCCGCCGTCCTTGAGCATGACCTTGTGGTTCACGTCCTTGCCGGCGATGGCGGAGTGACCCAAGTCCTTTGCGACCAACGCACGCGCCTGATTGTTCATCGAGCGATGCTTGATCTTGTGGGGTTGTGAGTTGTAGCCGCGATCCATCTTGCGGATTTGCTCGGGGGTACGATGTGAGCTCGGGTCGCGCTTACCTGACATTGTAGACGCCCTCTTCCAAGAACCGCTTGTCGCGTTTGTTCGGCACGATGCCCAGCGACGACGTCGTCGCAGCCTTTGCATCACGCTTCGTCTTGCTCGTCAACTCCTTGGCGGTGATCTTGCTATCCGCCGGCGCCGACTGGTTGAACTTCTGGATCGCGGCCCATGCCTTCGCCTTCGCCGCCGGCGCGGCGCTGGCCCAGCCGTCCACCAGCGCGCTGCGCTCTTCCTTGGCCCTCGAGCTCTCTCGGTAGTAGGCGCTGCGCTTGGCGCCTTCCTCAGCCTCACGCGCATTGCCGAAGCCCGCCACCCGCAATGCGGCTTCAGTCGCCGAGTATGGCTCGCTCGATTGCTTGCCGCCGGCCGTCTTCTTGCCTTCGCTGGCCTGACGGTAGGCACGGATGGCGTCGGACGCCGCTTTCAACGGGATCATCTTCTCCGCGGCCTTAGTCACTTCGCCGTTGGCGAGATGGTTCATGCCCTTGATGTAGTCGCCGCCCAGCGACACGACGGGGCCCGAGACGCTGTCGAAGAGCCAGCTCTTAATGTCGCTCTCCTTGTTGCCCTTGGGCTCGCCGAACGACGTCACGCTGTCCAGACCCATGCGGCCGAGATCGAGGTTCAGGAACCGCGGCAGGCCGCGCGTGATCGCTTCGCCACCGGCGGTCCCGAACATCGCAGCTGCCTTGCGCCGGATTTCGTTCTCGACGTCGCTCCACGTGGTCCCGGTGAAGGGGCTCGTCGCCATCACCAGATACTTGAACGGCTCCGTGGGGAGCCCCAGCGCGCCGGCCATGGCCATGTGCGTGGCGGCGATAGCCGTCAACGTCTTGATGGCTTGGGCTCGGTCTCCCGGCTCCGCGTTGCGGATCGCCTGCCCGATCTGCGTGCCGATCAGCTGATACATTCCTTGGCCGTACTTCTTGAACTGAAGTGCGATCTTGAGCAAAGGATGGTTGAACACTGCCGGCGAATTCGTCGGCGAGTAGTTGAACTGCGTGCTGTTCACCGCATCCTGCGCGACGCGCGTTGCCGCTTCATGGGAGGCGCCCCTGCTGCGCTCCAAACGATAAGTCGCCAGCGCCGTCACGGTGCGGTTGATCGTCTCAATGGCGCGCGGCATCTCGCGGGTCACGCCCTCCATATACTGCAGCATGGCATCGGCCTTGCCGCCGGCGCCCTCGTAGGACCGTGCGATGTTCGTGACTTCCATGCCGGCGTTGGCGTCGATGGTGCCCTCGGCGATCTGGTAATCGATCATCCGACGCTCGTCGTCGGACAGCTTGCGCTTGACCAGCGACATCAGGTCGTTCTTCGCTTCCTTGCCCTTGAGCGCCGCCCCCGTGCCCCGGGCGCCCTCTTTCAGGATGCCGCCGGCGCTGACATCGGCGTAGGCGCGGCCCAGCGCGCTGAACGCCCGGCCGACGCCATACTTCCCGCTCAGATAGGGCATCGTCACCATGCCCGGCTGCATGGCGTTGATCACGCTGTAGGCCGGCGACGCCAGCTTGTCCGTGAATGAGAGGCTCAGCAAACGCTTCACGACGGGCGCCAGCGCGCCGCCCTGCTGGAAGCCGTTGTCGCCTTCGACGCGGTCGCGCACCTCGTTGGAGATCGCCGTGCGAGCGTACTGCCCCGTCTTGGAGTGGTCGCGGTCCAGCTGCTCAGCCATTTCCTTGAGCCCGGTCTCCAGCGCCGGACCATGCTCGAGCTTCGCCAGATAGCGCGACGAGCTACCCGCGTAATCCACCGTGTTCTGCACAAGGTCTTCGCTGTAGCCCTGCACGCCGCGCCGGGGCAGGGCGCGCGAGCTCACGCGCGTCGAGCCGTGCGAAGCCAACGCCGCCTCCTCGATGGCCTGCTTGAGCGCCGCCCGCTGCGTGGGCGTGGCGTTCTGGTACTGGTCGGACTTTTCCAGCTTCTTCACAAGGCGAGTGAGCGCGGTAGATAGGTCCGATCCGGCCCTTCCTTCGACCTCTTTGGCGCGCGGTACTACTTCATGCACGGCCAGATTGCCGTCCTTGGCCAGCTCCGCGGCGCGCGCAATCGCCGCCTTCTTGCCTTCGACGAACTCCACGTGCCGGTTGCGCACCTTCACGCGATAGCGGTCCACCGCGTCCAAGTCTTCGGCGATCACTCGATGCGATTTTCCAGTGGCGGGGTCCGTCACGTTCATTTCGCCGGTGGCTTGATCCACCCAGATTTTCTTCAGGTCCACCTGCAGAGAGGAGTTCTTGGCGTAATCCTCGGCTTCTTGGCGCGTCGTGAATTCAAACTCGACGCTACCCCCCGAATTGCTGATCACCTTGGCATTACCCGGCGAGGTAACTTTATAGTCGCCCTTCACGACGTGGTCGCCGCGGCGCATCAGGGGGACGTAGGGCCCCTCGATCTTGGAGAGCTCGCCGGCGTCCTCGAGCGTTTCAGCGTTTGCACCCAGCAGAGTACGATCAGCGTCAGTAAGATTGCCTTCGTGCACGCGTCGAGCCAGCGCTGCATCGTCATGCCCCAACAGCTTGAGCACTTGGTTCTGGATGATGCCGAGCGACATCTTGTTCTGCTGATCGCGGAAGTGCTTGGTCGCCTGATGGAACGCGCTCTGGTACTCTTCCGGGAGCATCTTGAAGCGCTTCGCCAGTTCGGCGTGCTGCGCCTTATTCCAGACGCTGCGCATGGCGTTCTTACCAAGATGCGCGTTCTTGACGTCCGACAAAGATACGTCGGGGTGCACATTCGCCACAGTGGCGTCATGCATCAATGAGCTCATCTCTTCGTAAGCGGCACGGTTCTTCGCGCGCAGCTCCGCAAGCTTTCGGACGACAGGTTCAGACTGCTGCGCGATCTGCTCGCCGCGAACACGCATGCGTTCGATGGCGCTGTGGATTTTGCGCACGGGGTTGTTCTCGCCAAAATAGTGATCGGCGATCTGCGCGATATTGTCGAACGTGCGGAGCTTGAGCGCTTTCGGCGCACTCACGTTGGCTTCGCGGCTCTCCAACATACGGCGCACGCTCTCCGCGGCGCGCGTGGATAGTTGAAAAGCGTTCTGTTGCGCGATGCTGTCGCCAACCTTGCCGCGAGCATATGGCGACGGGCTAGTGACCTCGTAGATGTTGGTAAGGTGCTCGCCAACCTTGAGGATACCGTCGAGCACAGTTGGGCCACCGGGCAGCGTACCGGTGAGCTTTTCAATTGCCTTCTGCACGAACTTGCGCAGCACATCCCACGCGGACATTTTGCCCGGCCGATCGATCTCGAGGTAATGCGCCAGCTGGTCGTCGATCGGGATGCGCGCCAAAAAGTCTTGAAACTGCGGATTCGAAAACGCCTCTGCGATGAATTCGAACGCATTAGTGAAGCCGTAGTCTAAACGGCCGGGCCCATGCTCAAGATCGAGCTCAACCAAATTGTCGTTGAGGTGCTTGTTCGCGATCTCTGCAAGGCGGGTGATCATCGCTTCGGCGTTGGGTACGTTCTCGATCTCGCGGGCGGTGACGACATGCGCCAGCTCGTGCAATAACACGTGACCGTTGCTGCCGAAGTCACTGCCCTTCTGGAGCGTGTCGAGCAGGTATACTTCACCGCGCCCGGTCGTCCGGTCGTAAACCTGTAGGCCAGCAGGGGGGCGACCCGCGCCGGGATACAGCCGCGCCATATCCTCGGGGGTCACGTAGTGTACGGCGGTCTCGCCGGCGAGCCTCCGCAGTTTCGACTGCATGAACTTCGCAAGCTCGGCGTTGACGCCTTCAGTGCCGCTGAAATCCAGACCATCGAGCTCAATAGCAGCGTTCGAGCTGCGCAGCGGCCACACCTTCACGCCGTTGCTGGCGATCACTGGCAAACGCCCGCCGGGCGCCACATCGAAATTAACCTTGTCGAAGTCGCGCGTCAGCGTGTCGAGCACTGGTAGCGTTGTGTCGCCGTTCAACCACTCCTTCAGTTCCGAAGCACTCACTTCGTGGATGAAGCCCATACGGTCGGCGCCTTTGCCATCCGAGAACGCAGCATGATACGCGTCCATCGCGGCCTGCTCGTCCTTGAAGCGCAGCATCACCTTATGTTCGTCAAACGCTCCGCTACGTGCATCCAACTGGTCCACAATGAAGAACTTACCGCCAGACCGGCCATCATAAGCATCGACGTGGTCTCCATCTGCGCCGACAGTGCGGCGGATGTAACCGTAGTCAGCGGGCATGCGGACGGACCACTTTCGGCCGTTCTCATCGACACCACTACGGATAGCGCCCTTCGGGTTCTCAATCGTGAAGTCCAGACCTTCGACACGACGGTGGCCTTTCTTGTAGTTGCCCGCGCGCTTCTGCGCCTCGGTCGGGTTTCGATCCACGCGCAGTGGGTTCGCCATAACGTTCGCGACGTCGGCCTCGACCGCAGCTTTGCGCGCGGCGAACTTCGCGTCGTTCTTGATCTGCACGGGCTTCAGGCCGGCAAGCGCTGCCTTGCGCGCCTCCCGCGGCGTCATGTTGGACTTCGCCTTCTCCTGCTTCACTTCGATGTGTTTGACGCTGCGACCCTGCTCAATGGCTTCGTCGCGCGCGACTTCGACACCGTCATCGTTGACTGCGTCTTCGTTGGTATCGGCAGCCACGGTCTCGGCGACGTGTGCATCGATCGCGCCATCCTGTCCCCCGGGAGCCGCGGTGATCTCGTCGCCGGTCGCCGCATCAGCAGCATATTCCGGGACGTCGCTGGCGTTCTCGTCGATGGACGTGTCGGCGTGCTGTTCGATATCGTTCTCGGCACCGCCGGTCTTGCGGCTGGCGCGGTCGCCTTCTTCGAGCCGGCGCGCGATTACTTCTTCAGGTGCTCCTGCCCGAATGAGCGCTTCGTCGCTTTTGAACGTGGCGACGGCATCCGTGATCGCCTTCCCCTCCGGGTATTTGTCCGCGGTCTTGACCACGTCTTTCGCGATCCGGAGGAGAAGAACGTTCGCATCGTCACTGAGGGCGTCTCCCTTGGCACTACGCTTGATCTGGGTCTGGATCGGCTTGCCAAGACGCTTCTCGGCGTCCGCCACCATGGCGCGCAGCCGCTGCACCACGACGTTCCGGCGCGCGGGCAGCCGGTGGTAGCCGTCTTCAGCGTCGGGGTTCGGCGGGTATGCCTCGACCACGTCCTTGGAATGCGCCAGCGTGGCGTCACGCACCTGCCCGGCCTTGCCGCGGTAATTCTTGCCCGGGCCCTTGGTGTCGGGGTCCTTCACGGGGGCGGCCGCCGGCGGCGCCGGTGCAACGGCGTTGGCTTCCTCCTTGGGCTGGCGTAGATCGCGCAGCACCCGCCCGCCGCCGGGCTTGGCGCGCGCAGCCAGAACCTGCTCGGGCGTCTCTACAGCGACGACATTCCCGGGGGATTTCTGCGCCTCAAGGGAAGCTGCCTGCTCTGGAAGAGTGGCAGTTGTTCCGGCGGCGGCTTTGACTTCGACGCCGGCTGGCGTCCGCTCAGTAACCGCAACAGGCGCCGCGCCAGCAGCTGCATCCGCGACGGCGGCGGGCTTAGAAACCGGACCGAGACCGAGGAGTTCGTTCTCGCGTCCAGCCTTTGATAGCTTCTGAATTTCTGCAGGATTTGTAAGCTTCGGGTCATAGATGAACGTGCCCCTCGTGGTGCGATGACGGCGCAAATCCTTGCGGCCGGCGAGAAGCTCAGCCGGAACTACAGTCCCCTTCGGCACCATGGCCGCCTTACGCTCACCGGTGCCGATCTGAGCGATCTGCTCGGGCAGGCTGGCAGGTTGCTCCGGAACGTTCTGGCCGGTGTCCAGCCCGGGCGCGGGAGCCTCATTACCCAGCGGGGTAACCTGACCCTCTTGGTCCAGCGCATCCAGCGTCTCGTTCGGGGACCGCGTCTCCATCGCCGCGACTTCCGTCGGCGAGACGGTGGCGCTTTTGTCGTTGGCAGCCACAGCGGCGGCAACGTCGGAGCTCACAGGTTCCGGCTGGGGCACCACAGCCTTTGTCGGAGCGGTCTTGGTGTCGAGCTTGCCCTGATCGCGCGGCGTGGTGCTCGGCGCGTTCTGCGGGTTCGCTTCGATCTCTGCGGGCTTCGCCGGCGTGCCAGTTGAGCCGTTCTGAACCTGCGGCGCCGCCACCGCGGTTGTGGTCTTGATGTCTTCGGCAACGCGGGTTTGCTTCGGCGCGGCGTGGCCGCCGGTGACGGCGCCGACGACACCGCCAAAGAGGCCACCCATATAACCGCCTTCGAGCGCCGCGTTGGCGACGCGCGCCTTGTCGAATTCCTTGCGCATGTCGGCGTCGATCTCGGCCGATTGCTGCGTGACTTCGTTGACGCCTTCCTCCGCGGCGTTCGTCAGCGCGCCTTCGCCGACAGCCACCGCCGTCGAGCCCAGCACGCCCCGCTCTCCAGCGCCCAACACAGCGTTCTTCGCACCGCCCGCCATGGCTCGCGCCGCGGTACCGGCCGGGCCCAGCGCGCCGCCGGCGGCGCCGATCAGGAGGTTGAGCGTCGGGCCCCAGCCCTGCGCTTCACGATTGAAGCGCTTGCGCGCATCACCCTCATCCATCAGCTGGCGCATCGCTTTGTATTTCGGCGACTGCTCCTGCAGCTCGGTGTCCGACATGGCGTCGAGCTTCTTGTAGAACTCGTCGACGCCGTCCGTGGCGTTCAACGCGCCGCCGGCCGCGGACGCAACGAGCGTAGCGCCCAGCGCATCGGCCATGAGCCCGCCGGGGATCGCGGCGGCGGCGATCGACGGCAGCATGCCCGTGGCTTTCAGCGAAGTGGCCAGCACCGGATGCGCCCAGAACTCATCCGACGTCAGAGCGCTGGCGGCGAGCTTGCGCGTAGCGGGGTTGATCGTGTCGGTGATCGCTTCCTCGCCGGCAGAGAAAATGCTCTGGATGTTCTTGGCGAGCGCGGCGACGTCGTCGCGACCAGCACCCTCAGCAAGGTAGCGGCCGCCCGCGGCAACGTTCGAGCCGATGCGGACGGCACCGGCGCCCAGCGTCTTGGCGAAGTCTCCGGCCGTGCCGAGCGCTTCGTCTTCCGGCTTCGAGGACGGGCCGAGGAGGTAGTTATCGATTTCTGCCATACCCCACCCTTACAGCGGCCGGTCTGCTTCGTCCACGGCGATCGCGCCTTTGTTGCTCATGGCCGGGCCAAGCTTGTCCAGTATGGCCTGCGCCGCGGCGCGCGTCTTGTCCTTGAACGCGGTGGACAGCGTGCCAACGTTGATATCCGGGTCGGTGAGGACTTTCAGGCCATCGTTGAGCGCCCGGCCAGCTGACTGCAGAGCGCTGCCGCCGCGGGCCACCAGTTCATCCGGGATCGCGCCGCGGACTTCGCCGGCGAACTTTTTTGCATCGTCGGCGATGACGCCCCCAATGTTGGCAGCCGCCGTCGCCGCCTTGTCAACGAACCCGGGCTTCTCGCTGTCCTGCATGTCCTTGTCGATCTTGTCGACGGCCGCCTTCACACGAGTAGCGCGCGTATTCAGGATGGTTTCCAGCTGGCTGTCATCGAGCTCCACCTTCAGCTTGCCGCCGAAGTCCACCACGTTTGGCTTGCCCTCCTCGCCGGGCTTTACCTTGAAGCCGGGCTTCTCCGGATCGTCACCCAAACTCAGCATGGCGTGCGCCGCGCGCGCCACTTCATTGGCCGTGGCTTTCGGGTTCTGCTGATAGATGTGCTGCGCAACGTTGCCAACTTCAGCCCACTGCTCCTCGTCGAGCGGCTTGTCCTTGTTCTTGGTCTGCCAAGCGGTCTTCATCTTCTCGACTTCACCGCCAACGCTCTCGGCTTCCTTGGCGCGGTCACTGGCGGACTGGGCCTTACCGGTACCGGAAGTCTTCACCGCACCGGTATCCGCGGTGGCGCCGGCGGCGGACAGGATCGCTTTGTCGAAGCCGCCGGTGGCGAGGCCCATAGCGCTGGAAACGAGTTGCTGCGGCGTCGCCACGCCCTTAGCGATCACGTCGCCCTTGGCATCGGTGTACGTGTACATCAGGCCCCCATCCGGGTTTGCCATGATTTCAAGGTCTTTGCCGTCTGGCACATTGGCGTACGCCTTCAATGCCGCCTTCGTCGCAAGGTCCATGTTGCCGCCTTCGGCCGCCTTTGCCGCGATGGCAGCGTAGCGCTGCGACGCCGACCGGTAGTGCTGCAGCATCTGGAACGCCACGCGCCGGGCACGCTCCGGGTCACCCTTGTTGGCCCAGAACTGATACACGCTCCCCAGTGCGGCAACGTTGCGCTGGCTCTCGGTAAGCTTGCCCTCCGGGTCGACCGCCTGTTTCGCCGCGGACATCTCCTGTTCGCTGAGGCCGCCCATGCCTTGCGCGATCTGCTTCGCCTTGAGCAGCGCCGCCGGGCTCTTCAACGCGCCGGACTGCGCAAGCCCCGCCTTGTCGATGCCAAACGTCATGCCTGCCCGGCGCGCATCCTCAACCAGCTGCGGCGAGATCACGCCCTCGAGGCCCTTCGGAGGCGCATTGGGGTTGCGCCGGCTCTGCGCACTCACGTCTGTCGGCGCGTTCGCGGGCGCAGGGATTGGCGCTGTATCCAGCACGCCCTGCTCCAGCGGCGCGTCACCCTCGTCGTCTTCAACGAGCCCGCCGTCCTCGTAGGCGTCTTCGCTGTTGTCAAGCGTCGATGGTCCGATTGGAAGTGCTCCCTGCACGACCGGCACATTGCCCGGAATTGGCTGGCCGCTGGCGTCCACAGTGGCGTTGATCGCACCCGGCGGGTACAGGCCACTGCCCGTATCTTGCCCAGCAAGTTTCATCTGGCGGAGACGTTCTTGCGCGATCTGGCGAGACACAGCGCTGTTCGCCGCGGCATCGCTTCGTGCGGAAGCGGCAAGGCCCATGCGCTGCTGGGTGGAGGCCAGCGTTGCCCGCGCTTGATCGGCAGCGAGCTTCAACGTCTCGGGGTCATTGTCACGCTCGGTCTTCAGCTTTGAAGCTTCGGTCTGCGCCTCTTTGTAGTCCTGATCAGTGCGCGACGCGTTGATGCTCTGGCCCGTCTTGTAGGCGCCCAGAAAATCCTTGATCTCGGCAGAAAAGCTCATGGTGCCTCGCTTAAACTGGAAGAGCACCCTGCGATGCTTGGGGGCGCGGCTGGAACGCCGGATCGGCCGGGGCCGGGCCACCAACAGCGGGGCGGTTCTCCGGCTTGGCCTGTGCTTCGCCCTTCTCCTTGCGCGCCTTCAGGATCAGGTTCTGGAAGAATTTCTCGCCATACCACTTCGTGGCGTCGTCCGGCATGACAAACTCACCAGCGTTGAGCTTGGCCGGACCGCCGGGCGACACAGCGTCCACGTCGTCGATGGCCGCGCCGCCCGATGGGGACATCTCGACAGGGACCGCGCCGCCGCCGCTGTCAACGTCATCCACAGCACCACCATCCTCGAGGAACGCCAGCGCCCCGCCGGAAGCAAGCGCTCCCCCCTTGCCGAGCATGGACGCACCGATACCCAAAAGCGAGCCAAGGCCCGATGAGCTACTGTTCGAAATTTCTGCCGACTTTGCCGTGTTGCTGAACCCCGTGTTTGTGGCGCCGACCCCACCCTGTACAGCATTCGTATCCGCGCCAGTCCACTGCAGGCCGGTGCCGAGCACGCCGCCGCCGGTGGCCGTGGTGGAGTTCGCGCCACCCACAGCACCAGTGCCTGCGCCCGCGCCGGTGGCCGCATTGGCGTTCGACTGTCCAGCGAGGGCGTTACCCTCAGCGAGAATTTGCTGGTTGGTCTGGTCTGCCAACGCATCGTCGGTGCGCGCGGCGATGTTGCCCGCGCCTACACGGCTTGCCGCATCCTGCAGGCGCACGCCCGCGTCGAGCCCTGCGTAGCGCACGCTGCCCGGATTGAGACCGTAGCTCTCCAGCTCAGCCATGCTGGACTTGCGGGCAGCCTCGTTCGCCTGCGCCGCGCCGGCTTCGGCCGCACCCATCGACGCCGCCTTACGCGCCGGGTCAGTGTATTTTTCGTACTGCGCTTCGAGGTTGGTGAGACCCTTGGTGATCGTGTCGCCGGACTGTTGCAAGCGCTGCTTGGCAGCATCCGTGAACGTGGTCTGGACGTCGAGCAGCCCCTTATTGACCTGATCGAGCAAATCCTTGTTGCTGGCGACCTGATCCTGCGCCCACTTCAACGCCTCGTCGCCGTGCGTCTTCGCGGCGGCGGCGATGTCTTGGAACGCCGTCAGATAGGGCGAGTAGTCCGGGGCCGGAGGAGTTTCTTGATCGCTCATGCCGCTGTGTCCTCATAGACTTTGGGCTTGATCTTGAGCCATCGGCAGCTGGTGCGGTCCATGGTCAGCACGATCATATCCCCGTTGCGGTAGGCATCCTTGATCCGCGCCTCCTCCTTAAAGCCGAGACGGAGGTTGAAATCAAGCAGTTCCTCGTTGTTGGAGTTGATCGTTCCCGCCACCTTGTTCACGCCCAGCTTGTTGAACGGGTAGTCGAACACGATCCACATCATGTTGCCGATCAACCAATTACGGCTGAAACTGGCCTGATGCATGAAAATGCACCCACCAGTGAAGCCGTCGTAGATGACGCCGCCCATAAGGTTACCCTCGGGGGTAACGCGGCTGATCACCACGTCTTTCGCCGGGTTGTAGGGTCGCGGAATAGCGTCGGCGATCGCACTACCGTGCTCGACGTTGTTGAACACGATCACTTCGGCACCTGCGTCGGCACAATGAGCCCAAGGTCCACTAAGTCCTGCCACGTCACGACGCTGTCGCCGCGGTTGCCGCGCACGCCTGTCATGATCTCGAGGGTTTCCTTCAACGCTAAATCTGTCCGGCGCAAAGCCTCGGGGTCGGTGGAGCTATCTGGAATGGGTGGGTATCGCTTGACTGGCATTATATACCTGCCAATTCTTTGGAGCTGGTGGCGACCTGTATCACATCGACTTGCACGCGCGCTTCAATTTCGAACTGCCAGTAGTCCGCCTTGAAGCCTGACGGTAGCCTGAATTGCTCGCCCGATACGCGTAGCTCGCGGGTCATAACGAGCTCGCCATCGGCGTAGGCCCGCCAGAGCCCCCACTGGTTTGCCTGTAGGGTCTGGTTCAAGCCAAATACTTCGACCGGGTTCAGTGCCGTGGTGTTTGGTGGGACGGTGAAAAACACCTTGGCAACGTTGAAGTTGTCTTTCTTTGTCGTTTGAAAAAGCTTCGACCGCCACACGAAGGGGTCCTTCGTCTGGGCGACGTCGCTGATATCCAGCCACTGCACTTGGCCGTTCTGGATCACGAACACTTCGCCAGACCACACATCGGTCATGACGTTCGTAATTGGGTCTACTGAAGTGAGATTGTTAAACGCTACCGTCGCCGACGTAGGGTCGATGAGCATGCCCGCGCGAGCGCCGGCGAAGTCATCGAGTTGCACAAAGTTCGCCTGAAACGCATCCGCTTGAAACACTCCGGATATAGCCTGCCCGAAAGCATAGTATGCGTCGCCAAGCTGCGCAGCGCGGAGCGTATTGATTTGCACGAGCGCGTTCCATTTATCCTTGCGGATGAGTTCTTTCGTGGCGATCACCACGCCGCCGGAAGACACCAGAGCAAGGCCGGCGGGCGTTGAGAAATACACCCCCATCGTCGTAGACAGGACGCTTCCGCGCGACGTGCATGGCATCAAACCGGCGATCTTCTGGAGCGACATCGAAGACGGGTGGGCGCCGTTGACGGTGTAAGCGAAACCATCAGTGGTGACCACCAGAGCATTGTTCTGCACGCCGAGACCCACGACAGGGTACTCGACAGCAAGCGTGTAGATCGCCGGCCACGCGTGCATGCGGTATGGCTCGCAGAACCAGATTTCATTGCCGCGGAAGCCAGCCACGATACCGTTGGTCATCGATATCCAGCCCTGCAAATCACTTGGCGGACCCGACCAGTTCGTGCTCTCCAGCTGCGCGTTGAGCGCGATCACCGCGTCTGTATTTACGGCTGCGTTATCAGCGTAGCTTACCGTTCCCACCGGGACTTCGGTCACAAAAAAATATGTAGTTGTGCCGTTCGTCGCTGTGATGGTGCGATATAGCCGAATGACTGTGATATGCCGGTTGAGTGTTAAGTCGTTAGGGTCTGGCTGATCGAGCGTAATCGTGTAGGTCGCATCGATTTTTTGCGCGCTGTACAGCTTTGGTGCACTCGGCGGGCCCTCTTCACTGTACGCTGACATGAAGGTTTGCACGTAAGCAACGCTCTTCAGAGTTGCACTAGCACCTCCAGAGACAATACCGCTGATAGCCCCGGGCGCAGGGATACCAAGAATATACGCGCCAGCGAGCGCCGGAGCAGCAGCCTGCAGTTGGGGATATGTCATGTACCGCGGTACATCGACCGGCGAAGCCCAGTAGTAACGGTCGAACGTGTCTCCCACAACCTGCGTGCGCAGCACGTCAGTATCGGGGTGGGAAAATTCCAACCACAGACTATCCGACAAGTGGATGGCGTCTGTGTAGTTGTTCGGAACGCGGTAGACTTTACCTGCGAGGGGGTTAGTGAGCGTGCGCAGCAGCTTCCGCTGGGGGAGGCCGACAACTGCACCGGAGTAAGTCCACGTGTCGCGTGCATACGCAGCATTAATTGGTGCCAACAGCCCGTCATCGACTGCTGGCACCATTCCGCCGAACGGAGAAATCCGTGCGGCTACCATTTGGTTACGCCTGCTTCGGAGGAGCGTCGCCGCGACGAGCTTCGAGCTCCTGAGCAACCGGACGATTGCGTTCCAGAGCCCTCCGACCGGCGTTCATCTCGTCGATCGTACCCTGCGGCAAACCCTGCATATCCGGCGCCTTCTCCGGAGCGTCCGGATCGACCGGTGCCGGCGGGTTGGTGATCAGGTTCGAGCTGCGGTTCACCTGCCGGCCAGCACCGGTGGTCACCTGCTCATGCGCAGCGCGCTGCGTAGCCGGGTTGCGGGCGAGCGCATCCTTGTCCGCCGCTTCGCGGGTGGCGTTCGGATTGTTCTGCGCCGGCGCAGGGTTCGGGTTTGAGGCTACAGTTGCCGGGTTCACACCCGGAGCGGTAGCGGTCTGAGGGGTATCGGTCATCTAGGTACCTTTCGATTGTTTCACTTGGGCGTCTCGGGCTGCAACTCGAGCCCCAGCATTCTTGCGGCTCGATCCACCTTGAGTAACCCCGATGAAGGGCTTCTTCAAGCTGTCTTTCATGGCCCGGTACAAGCTATCGATCTTGAGCTCGGGCATCACGATTTTGTTCGGGTTCTTTTTCACGGCGATTTCCCGGACCACGGCGCCGAAAGCCGCGACCAGTTATACCACAGGAAGCCTGTCACCATGGCGAGAAATGGCGCGGCCCAAAATATTCCCCGGCCCATGGTGTATGCCAGCTCGAGGCTCTCTACCCGTTTCTCCAGCTGCTCTCTTTCTCGAGTGAGAACTGACACTCTAAACGCCAGCAGGCGCAACCGCACCTCCGGGTCCGTGGTCTCTGCCATCACCAAGTTCCAAGCGTCTTCGTTTTCTGGAGCCACTTGCATCCTCGCTATTGGCCGAACAGGGATCGCTTGACGAAGCTTTTCTGGTACGTGGCTTTCATGTTGGTCCACGCTTTGCGCGCGCCGACAATAACCGCGTTCTGTCGAACGATTACCTGCTTGCGTTGTTCCGCCACGACATACGGTGAAGACCCTTCGCGCGCCGGCGGAATAGTGGCCGGCTGCAGCGAGGAGGGCGGCCCCGGGATATCTCGGGTGACCGGCTCCCGCGCCGGCGGATCACCGAGATGGCCGCACGCGCCGAGGACTGTCGTCAGGATCAGCAGTAGACTTGTCGTATAGACACTTCGAGCCCTTGAGCTGCTTTTCGAGTGCTGCGATTTTGTCATCGTCTGCCTTCTTCTGCTGGGTGAGATACGTGTTGACTTGATCATCCTGCTGCTGGACTTCGACGCCAGCCTGCCTGTCCTGCTTGTCTGCTGCGGTCTGCGCGCGCCGGGCGGCCGCTTCACATTCTTCGCGTGCAATTCGCTTACCACGAACATTACCCGCAGCAAACACAATTGCGAGTACAATGAGCACGCCGAGCAGCTTTTTGAGCCAGTCAGGGATCATCGCGAACACGCCGCTCACCGCAAGCCATATTGCCGGCATCAGTTAATCTTTCCTTCGTTGTAGGCTTTCACGGTCGCGTTCTGAGCCCTGCCCGCGTAGATCAGGATAACCACAGCGCCGGCGGCCACAGCGAAAAGATAGTACTCGCTGGGGATCGCACCGAAGAAACTCTTCACCGAATAGATGTAGCTGGTTGGGTCGTTATAGTCTCCAAAAATGCTTTTGAAAAGAGCCACGGCGGCGGAAGGGACGCCAAGAATGTAGGCCCACAGTTTCGTGTACCATGTCTGGTTGACGCTCTCGACCTTCGGCGCAATATCTTTTGCCGTCGCCTCTGCGCGGGTTTTCGCAATAGGCCGCGACCACGGAGTACCATCCGGGAGCTTCTCGAGTTTTGCTGCAGCGATCTCGGCCTTGAGCTCTGGCGTGATGCGTCCCTTGTTGGGGTCTTTGCCGCGATCTGTCATGAAGGCGGCGATGCCAGCCACCGTCTTGCCACCGGCATCGCCATTGGGTTCGCCGACTTCGAAGTACTTCAGCGAGATGAGATCGCGCTGTACTATTTCAGCTTCGAACGAATACTTGCTGTCCGGCTGCACGTTGATGTTACCTGACGGGGTAACGGGCTCGTCGGGCCCTTCGTCTTTGTCGTCGCCTGTATCGTTGCGCATGGGTTCATCGCGCTGCGCACTCACGGGGGCCGCGCGCAAGCTCGCATCCCACAACGCGGCTTCTTCTTCGCGTCGCCGTAAGAGCCCGGCGACAGTTGGCCACAACCGCTTCATGCTGCGAATTTCGCCGGATACTTCGTCCCATCGTCCGGCGACAACATGCGCACGGATGTTTCGCATCTCGCGATAACGATCGCCTGCTTTCGTAAAGCTGGCGCCACGGTTATACGTCAGGCTGGTGAGCACGCCGAAGCAACCAGCCGGGAGCTGCTCGGAGCCGGGGCACGCGCGAAGTACCTTGTCCTCAAACTTGGGGAGGCTCACTCCCATGAACACCGCCATGGCTGCATCCCACGGAACGAGTATCTGTAGTCGAGCGGCCGGGAGCGCGACGCGCGCTTTTTCGCCGGTGACACCGGCGTAATTCTGCATGGCCTCGATCACATGGATTGGCAGTTTGCCGCGCCAGTCGTTCGCAATGTCGATCACGGTGTTGTAGCCGAGATCGTACCCGATGCCCACTGTGGTGCCCGATGCAACGCCGGGCCACTCCGGGCGCTGATATTTCTTTTCGTACACGGCACGACTTGTTACTTCATGCGCGACGATCAGATCGACTGCTGCTCTGGATGATCTCATAGCTTTATCTTTGCGTACATAGCAACAAACGGATGCATGTTGTTGTGGGCCACGCCCGAACCCAAATTTGAGATGGTTCCAGAAGGCGTGAAGTTACCCTGCGAATTGACGAAAGTGGAAAGGCCCGCGGCGTTGTTGGAGCCTTGTAATCCGCCTCCACTGACCGCTGCTGTGGTTAGACCCGTAACGCCAGTGATAAACCCCGTCTGGCTAGACACAACCGACACGAGCCCAGTTGTGCCTGTAAATGAAGGGGCGGCGGCGGGCAAGTTCGCCACAAGAATGGGCTCGTCCTCGTTACCGCCGTATTGCCCAAGCGCGCGTGCACTAAGCCCCGCACCTGTGGTGACGCCAATGATAGACCTGCCCGATATGCGCGGTAGCTGGATAGTTTTTCCAGCGTTGAAATCAGTAAGCGAGTTTCCAGAGCGCCCCCCGCTAACTGCGCAAAACGTATTTGGGATATTGTCATAGATCATCAAATAAAGCGCTTGCGCGTCAGCGGCGGCGTAGGAGGCGCCAGAGCCGGCCTTCCCGATCGTCATCTCGTTAGCGTATCTCACCCATCCTGCGGGGGAGCTCGGATTGATCGTGAACTTCACGTCACCAGTTTCAAAGCCACCAGCGCCTAGAGCAGCGAGAAACGCTTCGCCGGTGGTCTCATCCAGCGCAGCAGCCACCAACGATGAAATTGGGATTTCTTCGAACGCACCAACGCCCGCGGTAGTCCGGCCCAAGAGCCTGCCGGTAGCCATAGACGTACTATGCGCAGCGTTCCAGTTGGAGGGGCGCACAAGCGTAGCGTCGCCACCATCGCCTTTCAAGGACGTAAACGCATGTTTGATTTCGATGGCCATTACGGTTCCCTGATCGTCATGAGGATTTCGTCCAGCTTTTGCTGGGGGCCAGTGGTTGTGGTTGCATCGGCGAGGATGCGGTAAGTCACGCCATCGACACCGCCAGCCACATAGTACTGCACGGACCGGCTGTCGGGAAGTATCTGGACGCCATCTACAACAAGGAGCGGCGCCGCCAGATTACTCTCAACCGTGAATACTACAGCGAGCAGCCCCTCACCAGTATCTAACCAATCGTCATAGTTGATCTGGTACCGCTTACGGTCTGTCGAAGCTTTGGTGTATTTCTGCAAGGCCATCAGCAAGTCCTCTTTCGCGGGCCTAGACCGGTCCCGCGGGCCTCAGCTGGCAATAGCCATACCCGATCTTCCGACGGAACGATAGCTGTTCTGTTTTCAAAAGTCACACTGGTAGTTCGAATTTCGAACGGAACGCAAATGCGCTCTGCGTCAGAAAAGAAAGCGTACGACACCGCAGTCGCAGAACTCGTACCAGCTGCTCTCGCGACACTGGCCGGACTATTGCTGGCAGTTGCCGAGCCCGACCCCGAAGCGTTACCCACCGAAGTAACTTGCGCGCGCAAGATGCCACTGGCGCCGCCGAAGCCTGCTGATGCAGCTGTCGAAAAGCGCATCGAGAAACCAATAGCATTTGCTGCGCCAACCCCCGAAGCAGCCGCTACCGAGCGGGCTTGAGATGCAGACAGCGCAGCTGCAATCCCCATCCCGGAAGCCACCGCAACGGCTGTAGCCCTCGGCGCTCCTACCGCGGCTACGCCACTTATACCAGCAGCATTGGCTACTGATCTAGTCTGGGGCGCCATGGTGGCATTAGCAGCGCCTGCACCAGAAGCAACAGCCACGGATCGAGCTACTGCTTGCATGATGGCCAGTGATACCCCGGCGCCGGCCGAAGCAGCGACAGCGAAAACAGGACCAGTGCCGGCGCTTACGAGCGCCGTCATCGGCCGTGTTGCTACTGGGCTGACGCCGAGGTGCATTGGTTACTCGATAGGTTCGATGTAGCCGGCGACATTGAGGATGTTGTAGCAGCTCGGCTGTGCTGGGCGCGCGAGAATACCTTGACCGGGATGAATGATAACGTCACGGTCAAGATCGAAATTCCTGCTGTTGCCATTCTGTTTTTCCCACAGCTCCTTGAAAAGGTAGCCGCTCGGGAGATTGACACCTTGGGCGCGATAGCTGTGCAGCATGATGGGCGAAAGGCCAGACTCGCCGAAATCGCAAAACGCGAGCGCCTTGGAATACGGCGCGCTCAATGGGCTGGCTGGAGTGCCTTCGATATTGCCGGGCGGCATAGCGTCGAGCCGGATCATGTCAATGCCGTGACCGTTGAAGAATACCGTAGCGCCACCTGCAACCGTATCGAGCCAGCGCTTCACGACAGTCCAAGCGTACGACCCGCCGGTAAGTGTGAATTTCACGCCACTATTCGCCGGATTAAAAATCACGACGCAGCTGCGGATATCGTGTGAAAACCCCCCGCTCGTCAGAATATCCGGCGGCGGAAACTCGCCGTCGCAAATAAGACTTCCAAAAACATCGCGCTTCATTTTAGCTCCCAAAATATTCGATGATCCTAATTCGACCGGCGGCGCCATTACCGCCAGCCGTACCATTCGCCCCTGCAGCGCCACCGGTACCGCCTGCACCTATCGTGTAGGTAAGCGCCGTTGGCGAAGCAAGTAGTTTCCTGCATACGCCACCTGCTGATCCACCAGCGCCCACGTTATACGCCGCATTGTTGGTAGAGCCACCGCCCCCGCCACTGCCTGAATTTGCAGCAGCGTTAGACCCGACCCCGTTAGCTGCCGCCGCACCGCCAATTCCACCGCCCGGAATGATAGTGCTACCGCCCTGCCCACCGGGGATTACAGTGCTGGGGCCACCATATTGACCATAGCCACCAGAGATATTCTCATCGCCTCCGGTCCCAGTACCCGGCGCCCCAGGCACAATTTGACTGGTAATTATAGCGCCGCCTGATGCAGTAAGTGAGCCAAACGTGGTAGAGCTTCCAGCCGTGCCATTGCCGGCACCTGCCCCGCCGCCGCCAGCACCGCCAGCACCGCCTCCAAGAACCTCGATATCCGCCAGCAAACATCCAGCGGTCGGCGTCCACGTCGCAGCTGTTCCGCTGGTCAGGATCGTCGTGACCGGCGCAACGAATAAGTTCGAATGTGCCTGCTTCTTTTGTGTAGTTGTCAACGACATGGCGTCGTCGAACTGGAGGATCATGCTCGACGTGAGCACAATGCCGACCTGCGGTACAGTCGTGAAGTTGATCTTCGCCGTAGTGCCCAGCGAATTGAACAGCACTGCTACTCGAGTGAGCGTGCTCGTACCCGAATTCCAGACACCATAGCCTTCTTCCCACTGTGACTTGGCGGCGTCTTCCGCGCGATAGTAGTACGTCTTCCCGTTCACCGCGCCAGATGCAGTTGGCGTCAAGTACCCTGTCACAGCAGAAGACACCACCCAGTCCGTGGTGCCGCCTAGCGTAGGAGTGAAGAGGACTGCATCGAGAATAGACGCCACTGTTAGTTACCTCGTGAGGTTACCTACGAAACCGGGTACACCAGCTCGTCAAGGTACTTCAAGAATTTCTTGGCCTGCTCGCGAGCAAACATCATCCGGGCGTTCACCACTTCAGGCTCTGTCGCGCCTTCTTGGTATGCACGGGTGACTGCATGCGTCATGGCATACTGGATGACCTTGGACGCGTCACGTGTGAATTCCGAGTTCGGGCCGCCGGTGTTCGCCGAGATCGCAGCGCCGTAGACCTGAACTGCATTGTTGTCGACTTCAGCCATTTAGTCCTCCGTGATCGCCGACGCAGTCGTGAGGATCGGCTGCACGCCGGCGCTGACGTTGATGTTGGGTGTAACCGTGCCACTGTAGAGAATATTGGTGGCGCCGCTGATAGCCACGCCGATCGAAAAATGCGTGATGGAAGACACCGTCGGGAGGGCTGGCGTGGTCGCCGCGGGAAAGACGACGTTCGCCACTGGCGATGTGCTGCCGACGGTCGCCGCGGTCATGCCGCCGGTGGTGCGTGCCACTGCCTGCCGGGCGTAGGAGCCGTAGGCGGTCTCGCTGGTCGCCTGCGTGCCGGCATCGCCGGGGTCCGCGGTATGGAGCGCCCAGTAGAGGTTCGTGAGTGGCGACGCAGCGGCGTTGTCCGCGATGTTGGCGATCGCAGTTGCGTTGAAGATCAGTTTGAGAAGTGCGTTCTCGAGAAAATCGCTCTTGGACATGATCGCTCCTTATACCGGGCCGCCCCACCCGGAGCTACCCCTTTGCGAGCCTCGTGAGAAGCCTTGTGGGAAAGCCCAAGCTTGCGCGCGATAGGTATTGTTGCGCGTCCACTCGACGCGAGCTGAGGCCGTAGCCCCGATGAACTTTCGCATGTGAAACACCGACAGCTGGGTGTTCGTGTATGGCTTGCCCGGCTGCGACATCATGCGCCCCAGCAAGCCATTCAGAATGCAGTCACGATACTTTGCCAGCACCCACGCGGGGAACGTCACGTAGCCATTGCGGAGCGTTGGGTCTTGCACCGTGAGCACGACCGACACCCGATAGACCACGTTGCTCGAAGGCTGTAGGCGGAGGGTGAGCTCTCCGGGTATGGACATCGCCGCGGCAACGCCGGGGCCGCGCTCCATGCTGTCGCTATCGGGCTTTTCGAAAACCCAGAGCAGCTTGTCGATAAGCGCGGGCCCAGTGGGCGTGAGCTCGTAGATCGTTCCAGCCGGGTCCATACCGGGGATATTGATGTCGATGTCCTCGTTCCACACGTTCGACTTCTTGAAGAACTCATCCATCACGTTGAACAGCTGCATCTGCAACTGGGGGTCCGTTGCACCGGGCAGGCTGGTTCTTGCATTGTTCATGAGCCGGTCGATGTCTGCTGCCATTACACGCCTGCTACCAGTTTGGCTTGGAACATCCCAAGGAACGCGGCTGCGCGCTGATCGGTGACTTCTTCGTCGTCCCGTAGCTGTGCAATGCCGCACATGTAGTAGACCAGTGGCGTGCGGTACATCTCGTCCATCGGCACGACCGTGTTGTCGTTGACGGTGATGTCCGGGATCGTCACGTTGATGAAAAGATCGGGCCTGAGCTTCTTGGCTTCCGGGAGAGCCAGCGACAGGGCGCGCACGAGGCTGGCATCCGAATAGCGGTACGGCGTGTCTTTCTCATCTTGGAGAAGCTCACGCGCATAGGCCACGTATTTGGAGACAGTCTCGAGCGCCATGGGGTCCTCACCGGATAACGCGAAGGGGGCCGGTGTTAGCCGGCCCCGATCACTTAGTGAGTGCCCTTGGTGACGATGGCCTGCGCGAGCGCAGTGCCGTCCAGCACCTTGTAGCCGTACACCTGCAGGCCGCGCATGACCTGACCGAAGGTCAGTTCGGAGCGAAGCGTCTCCATCTGGATCATCTGCGAGGCGAAGGTGAGCGCGTGGCTCTGGCCGGCGTAGATGATGAACTCGCCCGACAGCAGCCCGCCCGAGACGCCGAACGGCATCAGGTTGGAGGTGTAGAGCGTGAACCGGTCGACCATGCCCAGACGCCCGTTGCGGAGCATCGAGACAGCGTCGCCCGACAGGTACGCCTGACGCAGTTCCGAACGCTTGACCATGGTGGCGGTCCACGTCGGCATGACGATCCAGCGACCCGTCTCCGGGATGTTCTGCTCGTCGAGCACCTGACCCAGACGCATCATCATGTCGAGCACATCGACCTCGCCGCCCGTGGGCGAACCCGTGACGATGTTCAGCGGCGTACCGGAAGCACCAAGGTTGATCGTGCCGGTGATGGCGCCGGCGGCGACACCGCGGTTGGCGGCAGCGGCCTGATCCTTGATGCCCAGCATAACAGCGCGGTCGATGACGATCTTCATCTGCTCGCCGGCGTCTTCGGCCCACATGGACATCAGGGTGATGTCGCTCTGGACCTTCATCACGTCGTCGAGGATCGTGTTGAAGTACTGGCCCTGATCGATATTCAGGATGACTTGGTTGCCCTGCGGGCGCTCGAGCTCCAGCGCGGCGTCGGCGAGATACGGTCGGATGGTGATGGTCGGCTTGGTGCGGATGTGCACCTTGTCGCCATGCGACTTGATTTCGCCTTCGTAGTCGGTGTTCGAGATCGCAGCCAGCACGGTGCTGGCGTAGAACTTCTCGATGAGCTTGCCGCTCCAGATTTCGGGGATGTAGCCCGAACCGGAGAGGCCGTTGCCCGCCGAACCGGCGGGGTAGATCGGAGGAGTGGTGACGCCTGATGCGACGGGAAACGCCATGGCTTTGAGCCCTTATGCTGAGAAGATGGGCCTATGCGGCCCGAACTCGGCCTTCCCGCTGCGCTGCGAACAGCTCCTGCTCCAACGATGCCTGCTCCGCCTCTCGGCCTCTGTAGGCACCGCGTCGCACTGCTGCGTAGAACGCATCGATGTCGGCCGTGGTGATGATCTGCTTCTCAGCCGGGGCATTGGGTTGCGCCGACGTTCTGGCTCTGCCCGGTGCCGCTAGAGCTTCCAGTGTAGGCCTTGCCGGCTGGGGAGCGGGCGCAGGCTGAACAGTAAGATCGGTCGCGGGGGTCGATGCAGCCAAATCAGACACGAAGCCGTTGAAGAAGTTCAGCACGCGCGCAGTGTCGTTCTGCTCGTATGCCTTGGTAAGTGCACTGTGACGACTAGCACCGAAATACGGGTCTGGCAAGGCCAGCCACGCCTTAAATTCATCGGTGATATTGATCTGCCGCCACTCAGGAAGATCGCGATCCAAATCCTTCAGCATGTCGGCGCGCGCGTTGCGCGTGACCGCGGTAGTGGCTCCATCCACTTTGCTTGCGAGCGTGTTCATCATGCTGCGCAGCTCTGCAAGCTCCGGAGAAATACTCTCCTTGGCCCGACGCCCCATGACGTCGAGCATCTCAGGTCCGAACTCATTCTCCTCCTGCTCAGTCACAAGCCGGGTCTGCGCAGGTGTCGGCGCCGGTGCCGCGTTGATACGGGCACGCAGCTCATTGAGCTCACCTTCGAACAGCGCAATGCGATCGTGCGCTTGACCGAGCTGCTGCTCCAGCTTCAGGCGGCGTCCCTCCGCCGAACGAAACTTCTGCGCCCAATCTTCGGCGCTGCCAGTGGTCGGCTGCGGCGGGGTCGGTTCATTACCCGGCGGGGTAACCGGCGGCGCGGGCGGCTGGGGAGTAGGGGGCGGAGAAGGCGGTGCGATGTTGATGGTGTCAGGATTGGTTGGTGGCGCGGGCGGCGCAGGCTCTTCGGCTTGTCCCGGATACGCAGCGCGCTGTGCGGCATCTGCTGCTTCGGCGGCGCGGCGGACCGCGGCGGGGACCTTGACGTCCGGATCGATTGGGTTGGGATTTGCACGCAGGCTGGCTGCAGTGATGATGTCGGCCATATTCAGCTCCATGTCGGCACGCGTTTCGGGTGCGGACGGTACGGGCGGGTGTTAGGCCGCCGGTTATAAAGGGCCCCGGGCCGTAGCCCGGGGATAGTCTGGGAGGAACGAGTTACGCGCCGATGACGGTCAGCGACACGGTGGTCAGCGTGAGGATTTTAATCTGGTAGCGACGGCTGGTGGCGATCGCTACCACGGCCGGAGTGCCGCCGCCGACGACGGTGACGCCAGTGCCGGGGGTCACCGTGATGGCACCCGAGGAGGTGTTGTCGTTGATCACAGCAAAGATTGCCGTCGAGCCGATACCGGCATTGGCGTCCAGCGCCTGCATCTGCGCCACGATCTGCGCCGCGGTGGCGGTGTTCAGAACAACGGCGGTGGTGCTGCCCGAGAACTGCACGACCGTGCCGACCATTTCCGCACCCGTCAAGGTGAACGGGCCGGCGCCGGATTTGGTAACGTAGGTCTGGGACTTCATTGCTGAGACCATCATACCGAGGTACTGGATGGCTTCTTCGTCACACCGGACATTGTCCGGGAAGTACGGGCTGTTGGTACCCATGGTCTGGCTCCTATTTGAGTTTTGCTGCGTCAGTGAACAGGGCGAGCAGCTCATTGCACTGGCGAGCCATCCCCTGCGCGAGTAGTACCTTATCTGCCTGCGCAAGTACACAGGCGTCGGAACGCTCGCGTGCGAAGGCTACGAGTGCTTCCGTAAATTCTCCCCACGTATTCGGCGCGGCCTTCGACAAGCGGGCGGCGGCGAGCGCAAGGTTGTCCTTCGGTTTAGGAGGCGTGATGCTCACGGCTTCTTCCCCGTTATGCTTGGGCCGTTCTGCACGACATTCGGACCAGCCTTTGCATAGTAGTTCACCGAGGAGCGGCCGCGAACAATCTTACTCACCGCGCTCTTACTCGGCAGAATTTGGCGCGAGCCCTTGCCCGCATTCTGAATGATTTTAGCTTTCACCGGTGAGCCCCGTATCGCCGAACCCCGGGATTGCAAACGCCTGCTCCGGCAATTTGTTCTTGGAGTAGTCCTTCTTTTGCCCCGGCATCAGGGGCGACTTGCTCTTCATCGAAGCCGAAACGCCAGCCTTCATCAGCGGCGACTTGCCTTTGTTCGTCAGGAGCTTCGGCTTCGATGTCTTGGCCATGCTATTTCTTCTTTTTCGGAGGAGCGAGTGCCTTCCGATCCTTCGGGCTATCGCCCGAAACGCCCGGCTTCTTGGCCGGAAATTTCTTGGTGTCCTTGCCCTTGACGAACTTCGGGGGTGATTTCGCCATCACTTACCCGTGATCCCGGGCTTGCGCGCCGATGCATGCTGCTTGCCGAACATTTTCCCGGAGCCGCCCTTGGCGAACTTGCCGCCACCGCCGCTGTCAGCCTTGCCGGTCACGCCGGGCGTCTTCGTGCCCACCGTCTGCCTGCCGAACATTTTTCCGGAGCCGCCCTTGCCGCCACCGCCCGGGATACTGCCCTTGCTGATGACCTTGGACGAACCTTTTCCACCACCTGCCATATCGCTCTCTCCTGTTGCGGGCCGCGGCCCTACTGCTCACTACGTGAGATCGGCTGCCTTCTGCAAGGCAATAATTGTCCCGGGGATGCTGTGATCGACGATCGCCTTCCGGATATTCGCGGGGTCCCATTTGAACCCCGACGGCTGGCCGGCGGCGACCTGTGTGCTCAGATAGGTCTGCAGCTTGATGAGCTCCAGCGGCATATCGGCACGGACGATGTCGCTGCTCACCGGGCGACCAAGATACGCCTGTAGCGCACGGACGGCCGCCACCATGTCGCTGTACCCGTTCAAGTGCCTGTTCACTGTGCTCGGCATCGCTTGCTCCTATTGCGGCCCGCCGGTGATATTCACCCGGGGACCAACGTCACCTGTTACATTCCCACCCTTCGGCGCTTGGTTGCCTCGGGGGTCTTCTGGCTGCTGCCCCGGCTGGGGCGGCTGCATCTGCTGCGCACGCTGGCGTTCTTTGAGCACGTCGTCGGACGGAACGATATCGGCGCCGGGCATGCCGATGCCTTCCGAGACTGTGCGCAGCACCTGCGCGCGGCCTTCGGGCCCCATGATCGCTACGTCGATCGGGTTGGCGGTGATCTGCAAGAATTCGAGCTGACGGCTGCGCTGGGTCTCACGCTGGATCGCAACTGTCACGCCCATCACGCGAACGGTTTCTTCGCCAGTAAGGAGCCCCGACGTGTCCGTCATCATGATGATGTCGTAGAGCCCGGTCAGCAGCGGATCAAACACGTCGCGATCCATGTTGGCAGCGACCGTTTGCAAAATCTTGGACGCGTTCGCCATCAGCATCGCGAGGCCCGACGATGTACGTCCGGCGCCGCCCGCGGAGTTACCTTGGAGGTAACGCGGGATCGCGGACATGTCGTCTGCCATGCCGTTGATCTTGTCGTAGACCATCAGCAATTCTTGGGCGTTAGATACCGGCTGGAAAAAGCTGATCGGCACCTGCGAGGAGCCGCCGTTGATCGGATCGTCCTCGATGTGCCAGCGCTTCCACGGATACATCTGGTCGCCATCTTCGCCGGACGAAAGCTTGGTGTCGTTGACCACCACCTGCGGGCCCGACGACATCGCCATGTTGTTCAAGAGCGAGCGCAACGTGCTGTTGCCCGCTTCCTGAAGGTCGGCAATGATATCGGTGAGCCCGTTGCCCACTGGCGTGCCGGGCATCTTCTCGAAGCTGGTGATGAAGTAGTTGTGCCGCTTGCGAGGGCTCGGCGACAACTGCACCTTGATGACGTGCGTGCCGATCAGCCACGCCTGCACCATGTAGTCCCGCAATCCATCGGGGATCAGCTTGGCGCTGACGCCCTGCTCGAGCAGTAACCGCCCCTGCACATTGCCGTTGAACTCGAGGCACGATATGAACCCGCTGTTGTTGAGTACCGGGTTCTCGCGGCTCTCCTGCACGGCGCGCTCGCTGTCAGCACTGTCCCAGTTGTCGTTCAGCCCACCGCGGCCGTACTCGTCCAGCACCGCCCGGATTTCCTCGACGTTGTAGCCGGGGATATCCAGAAGATCGTTCAGGTCGGCACGTGAAAGGCGCGACTTTTCGATGATCGAGGCATTCTCGATATCGCTTGCGCCCGGCGTCCACCAGACGTCAAAGGGGGAGACACGCTCCCAAAAGAGCCGGGGCTTGGGCGTACTGACCGCAGTTCCATTCTCCCAGCTAAGAGAAGGAACAATTCGGACGACTGGACCCTTGAGGCAAGCGAATGGGAAAATGGGAAGGTCGGCAATGAACTCAGCCAGTGCTTTGTAAAATCCACCCTCGACCAGATACTCATCGATCTTGTCCTCCGCGATCTTCGCCTGTGCCGCAGCTTTCTTTTTGGCGGCCTGCCGCGCGGCCGTAAGCAGGGTGTTCAGGCGATCGCGCAGCGCCGCGGGATCAACCGGCTGGCCGGCGGCCTGCACCGTGGCGGCCTCCGTGCGGATCAGCTGCTCGATGGACGCCATGATGTTTTCAGGGATCGGCGGGTCCGGGTTCGGATCAAGACCCCACGGCCGATCGGCCTGTAGGTAGACGTCCCGAAGAAGGCTGCTGGCGCCGCGGCATTTGGCGGCGGTGATGCGCGCGTATGCTTCCGAGCCGCCAAACTTCCTGATCTCGTTCAGCTTGTCCGCCGAATAAGTTCCGTTGAAGGTGCGCAGCGCTTCGATAAGCCGCTCAGTCCAGCCCGATGTGGAGTTGCGATGGTTGCGCATCATCTCGAACTGGGTGCGGATGTACCCGGCGAGATTGGTCATGGTGACGTCGGAAAGCTGCGCGGCGTCTTGCGCGGCGGCGGCCTCCTTGGCTTTGTTCGCTTCCATGCGGTCGAGTGCCCCCGGGGGGATCACGCGAAGCACGCCTTGCTGGGGTAGGGTGTCGACCATTCCTTGCCTATATGCTATGTGGAACTGGATTTCAACTGAAAGGCCACCCACCCTATGGGCGATTTCTCTCTTCCGGCGGACTACCCTACCATCCCACAGGGGGTGTACGACGAGGCTAAGCTTGTAAAGCTTGCCCGGCAGATTGCAATGGGCATCAGGGATGTCCCGGACATTCTGTTCGACAACGGGTTGACCCTGCGGGAGTTCGACGAGATCAAGGTGCTACCGGCGTTCGGGCGCATCCTCGAGGGCGAGATCAAGGCGTTCGATGGCGCGGCCAACACGCACGGGCGCGTCAAGATCAAGAGCGCGGCGATGATCGAGGAGTATCTCCCCGAACTTTACGCCCGCCTCAACGACCGCACCGAGCCGCTGATGGCCAAAATTAAAGCGCTGGAGCTGGCGGCAAAACTCGCCGGATATACCGAGCGCGAAGCTGGCGGCGTGGTATCCCCGGGAGATCGGGTTCAGGTCATAATCCAGCTTGGCGCTGATACCACTTCCGAATATATGAAGGTGTTACCCCACAAGGTAATCGACCAACCACCCGTCCCGCAGGTACCAATCGAACAGCAGTTCGAAGAGAGTTTAAATGCAGACAGTTATTAAGTTCGCGGCGTCGCCCACCGTCGCGGCCTTCATGAAGTCCGCGTCGTTCGGGAGGCTTATCGCCGGCCCTGTCGGCTCCGGAAAGACCACCGGCTGCATCTACGAGCTTTTCCGCAAGTGCCTTGAGCAGGCGCGGGCGCCCGATGGCTATCGCTACACCCGCTTCGCCATTGTACGACAGACGTTGCGACAGCTGATCGATACGGTGCTCAAAGACATCATGAAGGAACTACACTCCGTCGCGCGTTTCAAAGTGCAGGACAAGGTGGTCATCATCGAGTTCGCCGATGTGCGCTCCGAATGGCTGCTCTTGCCGCTGGAAGATGCTGAAGATCAGCGCCGCCTCCTGTCGATGCAGCTCACCGGCGCGTGGATGTCCGAGTGCATCGAGATGGACGTCAACCTGATCGCCGGCATCGCCGGCCGCTGCGGACGTTACCCGTCAGGTAACCTCGGCGCCCCGTCGTGGTTCGGCGTCATCGCCGACACCAACATGCCCAGCGAGGGCAGTGACTGGCACAAGTTCATGGACATCGACCAGCCGCCGGACTGGGAGATTTACATCCAGCCGGGCGGCCTCGAAGAGTACGCAGAAAATCTCGCGCATCTCACGCAGACCGAAGATACTATGAGGCTCGAGGTGGACGATCCAGTCCGTCTTGCTCAGGGGCGGCTCTACTACGAGCGCCTCGCCCGCAACAAAAACCCCGACTGGGTGAAGCGCTATGTGCACGCGCAGTTCGGAAACGATCCATCCGGCACCGCCGTTTTCCGTGAAAGCTTCCGCTCGAACTTCCATGCCGCCGATGGTCTGATCCCCAACCGCTTTGCACCCATCATCATCGGGCAGGACTTCGGGCGCGACCCGTGCAGCGTGCTCACACAGATGGATGCCCGCGGCCGGCTGCTCGTGCTCGAAGAAGTCATCGCCACCGATATCGGGCTCGAGGGGCACCTCAATCAGAATTTGCGTCCGGTGCTGATGAAGCCCCAGTACATGGGCTTGCCGATCCTGATCGTCGGTGATCCGTCGGGCACGCACAAGAGTACGCTCTACGAGGAGAGCGAATTCGATCTGCTGCGGCGCATGGGCTTCAAGGCTATGCCGGCACCGACCAACGACCTGCAGCCGCGGCTGCGTGCTGTCGAAGCGTGGCTACTCAAACAGCACGACGGCAAGGGAGCTATACTTCTCGACAGGCTGATGTGTCCAACTACAATCCGCGGTCTCGCCGGCGGATACCGCTACGCCAAAACCCGCAACGGGACTAGGAAGCCGCTCCCCGACAAGAACGAGTACTCGCACCCGCTCGACGCGCTGCAGTACGCTTGTCTTGTTGCTCACGGCCAAATGAACGTAGCAATTGGTCGGGTTCTTGGCCATCGGGCCAGAACCGAACGCCCTCGGGTATCGTCGGCCGGCTGGACTTGATGTTTGCTTTTCTGGATTGAAACAGCTTCACCGCCACAAGAGGTGCGCGGTGCGGTAAGCGCTTCGGTACGCCGTGCAGGCCGACAACTATCTTGAGCGTGCTTCTGTTCGTGTTGTAGATCGCACAGATGTCGGACACGCGGGCCCCCCATCGATAAAGATCGAGCACTTCGCGCAGCTCTTCACCGACGAGGGTCCGCTTGCCCTGCATGTTACGGCCGCACGATGCGTGGAGCGTTGGCTCTCTGTGCAGCAGCCTCGAGCGCGTCCTTGGTCTCTTGCTCCAGATTTCCGAGAATGTAGTTCTCGATATCGGTGGCGATCGCGAGCAAGGTGATATGGTCCACGGCGCCGGGCTCTTTGACCCAGCAGGCATTTCCCGTATCAGCTTTCTGGCCGGCTACACCGAGATAGCCCATAGTCGCCATCAGCTTCTGCGCTGTTTCTAGCGACACCAGCCGCGTGTTGATCTTCATCTGCTGAAGACGTGCGATGTTGTCGAGCTCTTGCTTGGGGTTGTTCAATTCATTCTCCTCTTGTGGGCGTCAGATAGCGGCTTGAGGTGTACTTCGCATACGGTGAAGTGGTCGCCACCGTGCACGCAGCCATAGTACGGGGCGTCGTGTGTAGTGCAGTAACCCGGTAGCAGCGCGGCCACCTCCATCACCGGGGGAAACTCTTCGGGGCCTTCATACTGAACACGCTGCTCGCGCTCGAACTTATGCGGCGGGGCGTCCGGGCCCGGCGTCCTCGTCTTCATATTCGCCCTCCACGATCTTGTTGAGTTTATAGATGCCACGCTGCAAATGATACATGCTGTCGGCTGCGTCGGAAACGCTGGCTGCAAAAAACTCAGTGCCATCTTCCTTCATGCCGACGATCACAACTTCCTTCAGGCCGGCGTTGTGCGCCTTGGCCAGCATGGACGTGGGGCTGATATCGAGGCTGGTGACGACATTGAGCTGTTCGACGTTCGCATGTACTTCGCACGGCATGGCGCCGAAGCACGTCGTGCATCGCTCGACGATCGGCTCACACATCGGCGGGCGCCATTGCCTCGGCGAGAATTGCCATCGAGGGCTCGATCATCGAAGGGTCCATCCGGCTCGCTCGCTCGATGATGGCGTCGCACTCGGCAATGTTGAGCTCACAGAACTCGCGCAGCTGCGCGTTGACATCGGCGCCTTCCCGCCTGAACACAAACCCGCCGGCGATCTTCTCGAGCGTCTCTTGGTGATATTCCTTCACCATGCGGGCGGCGCGCGCCGCGGGGTGCTCGCGGGGTTCTTCGGAGGTGTGGGTGTTTGCCATGCGGTGCTCCAGTGGTTGGGTCCACCACACATAGGTCCGCCCTTCCTGATTGTCAAGAAGGGCGGAAGTAGTAACGATAATGTGATCAGCTCAGACGGGCGCGTTGGGGTCGAACGGCGCCGGGGTGAACCCCTGCCCGGTGTTGCGCGGCACGCCCTGCAGCACGGCGATGGCGTCATCGATGCGCCGGCCCAGCGCTTCGATCTCCGGATCGTCTTCCGGGATATCGGCGGCGTGGTTTGCGGCGCTGTCGGCGGTGGTCTTGAGGGTGGTCGCCACGCCGATGAGCGCAGTGACCTTGTCGGACAGTTCGGAAATTTTCACGGTCAGCTCCTTGATCTCGAGGCGAGCGAGCCGGGTATCGGCGCGCGCGGCCGCGGTGTACGCGACGTGGTCCTTTAGCACAGCCACAACGTCCAGCACCGCCTTTTGTTCGGGCACCGGCTGGACAGGTTGTGGAAGGCTAAACGGTTTCATGGTGCAGTTCTTCCGGGGGCGGTGCGGGCTGCGGGACCGGCTCGAACGTGGCGAACACCTCATAGACGTCGCGCCCCTGCGCGTCGATCATGTGCGTCTGCCGCATGCTGCCGACCTTGAGCTGCATCGGCACGCCGACCAACTCCTCCTGATCAGCGCGCGCCTGCTCGACACTGGCGCCGAAGTCTTCCGGCTTGCCGTAGCTGAAAACCGTCTTGGTCTCGCCGACCAGCGGCTGCGTCGCCTCGGCGTTCACTCCTGCGATCTCCATCACGTGCCCCGGTTGAATTGCGTTTCCTTGTACCCCAGCGGCGTGATCCCGTCCTCCGGCGCCGGCCAGCCGGGCTCCGCGACAGGCGCCGCATTGAGGTTACGGGTGTCCAGCGGCTCCGCGACGATCTCGCGTGGCTCGAAGCCCAAGTAGAGCGTGAAGTGGATCACTCCGGCCCCATCTACGGTATATTCGAGCCTTCCCGCCTGCCCCGGGCCCCGGGCCGGCACGAAGCCGGGGTTCTCGGTGAGGGTCTTGGCGCGCAGCTGCTCGGTCATCTTCGTCACTTCGGCAGGGGGCAGCTCGCCGACCCAGCCCAGCTGGACTTCGGTATACCCGATCGCGTGGCTGCGACCGGTGTAGGTTGGATTTGCCATAGGAGTGATCCTCTGTTCAGCGCTTGCCGTCTTCCGGCGAAGGTGCTCCAGCCTGCAGCTTACCGAAACCATCGGACGATGCAACGCGCAAGTTCTGGCCGGCGTCCGCCGCGGCGCCGACGCGCTTGCCCATACCTGTCAGGGTAGGATCGGTTCCATGGTCGAACGTTGCGATGGGGTTCACTTCTTGAAGCTGGCGCTCGAGCTCTGCGGTCTTGGCGGCTTGCCCCTTCTGGTAGGGCATCCAGTCCCACCACACAGCGCTGTCTCCGCGCACGCTGATGTGCGGCACGCCTTGGAGACCGCCGACCACCATCGAACCGTCAGAGCGCATTACGGCCGCATTGATGAACAGGTCGTCCGGCGTGTTGAAGTAGAACCCGGCTACGATGCCAACGCACGGTTTGTCCCCGAATATAGCGGGGTCACCGAAGATGTGCACGATCCGGCCTATTGTGGGGGCCGCGATTTTTTCGGGAGAATTATTTTTTGGAACTTCGCTCATGGGGTGGGGGCTCCAGATTTTTGGGGTGGGTCGAAGGAAGGGCAGCGGTCTCTGCAACCGCATCTCATGGCGATCCCCGTTCGAAGGGGGCCAGCGCTCTGGTAGATTTTTTGAGCTATGCCCTGTTCGAGGTGTGGGGACGGCAGGAGCCAAATCGTCCTGCATCTTGCGGCGCGAGGGCCTCGCCCCGGCCGCACGCTCTCCACTGATCGGGTTTTGAGCTACGTCCCATGGGGGCGAATGTGGAGTGCATAAGGGCGTATGTCAAGTGTTGTATTTTTGCCACAGTTTTATTTTTTTTTTTTTTTTTTTTTTTT
>Ga0181339_1000014_pt1 | contig 63208 bp, 92 predicted proteins | sample Sp13VDMM110DD_FD_130101 | JGI IMG/M metagenome (GOLD analysis project Ga0181339, IMG submission 130101) | Freshwater viral communities from Lake Michigan, USA - Sp13.VD.MM110.D.D | ecosystem: Environmental > Aquatic > Freshwater > Lake | place: USA: Michigan | collected 2013-04-23 | reverse complement strand
CTCCCGCCAAGTGCGGATGTGCGCCATGTCGCTCTTGAACGCACGGATGGCGTCGTCATCGCCGACGTCGATTCCATACTTGTCCATCGACGCCGCAAGCAAAGATTCCATCGCGTGCTTGTGCTCGGGGCTCTTGACGAATTCGCGCACGGCCGCACGCGCGGCACGGTTTGCGATGATGCTGGCCTCCGCTCGCACAGCAACGCGAGCGGCGCTGGCAGCGATTTGTGCCGTCTGACTTTTATTCCGCGCTGCCATGATTTCCGTCTCCAGCGCCCGTCCTTCTGGCAACCTACCAAGGCGGGCCGGGCGATGCAACCCGCCGGAACAAGGCGGAACTTTGGCCCTTGCGCCGGCCGGGGCCGCGATGCTATATGCCACGCACTGGAGAGGCGGATGCCCGTACCCTATAACATTGGCGACGAAATATCGGCGGCGGAGTTTTGCGCGGTGCGCGATGCTTTGCTTCCTCGCCATTCCAAGGTCCGGCAATTCCCCGCAACGACCATCATCAACCGGCTGCTCGCACGCGCACCGCTGCGCCTCGACTACGAGGTGAACAGGGTGCGCGGCTTCGCGTTCGAGTCCGGTGCTGACGGGTTTTCACATCAACGGATACCGGAGGGCTCATGACGAAACGTGCAAAGGCGGATTCATCGAATCCGAAAGACTCGCTCGGCGCGCTGAAGGTCCCGCTCGACCTTACGATGGGCGTGGCGCAGATATGGTGGGCGCTGGCGCAGGCGGACGGCGCGGCGAAGTACGGCGAGAAGAACTGGCGCAATAAGGCCGTGCGGATGTCGGTCTACATCGCGGCCATCAAGCGGCACAATATGCAACTCGAAGCCGGTGAAGACGTCGACCGCAAGAGCGGCATCCCGCACACTGGTCACATCATGGCCTGCGCCGCCATCATCGAAGATGCGCGCGCCGCCGGTTGCCTCATCGACGACCGGCGTGAGAAGGACGGTGCCGCCGCCCTTCTCGAATTGCTGACCGCTGACAACTACGACGCCTCGACGCTGAAGCTTACGCGCACTCCCGCGCGCACGCTCGGCGAGATTCATGGCGGTCCCATGTTGACCGCCACGATGGCGAAGCTGTTCCTCGACAAGCGCGCCGCCGATGCGGCGAAGGCGGCGAAGGCGGCACGGGCAGCGAAGCGCGGGTAATGCGCAAGCGACTTCAATTCGGCCATCACAACGAGCCCTCGATGAGGGCTCTGCGGTGGCTGGTTGATGAAAAGAATGGCACCGCCACAGTCGGCGACCTGAGCATGTGGCTCATCGGTAGCTTGCGAGGCGGTGCCGCTCTTGCCGTGACAGGTTTCCTCATCCGTGCCGGATGGGTGGCCGCGCAAGAGAATCGAATGAAGCTTCGCAAGGACGGTCACCCGTACCTGCATGACACCGTTCTAAAGATTACACCGGCCGGAAGGCTGTGGAGGGATTACATTGACTTCGAACCTGAACGACTCGCCCTTGACCGGCTGGAGACGCACGCTAAGATTCGCGCTCTTGAGTTGGCGCTTGCGCCGCTGGTCGCGTGCCACAAAGAAATTCAGCGGCGCGGCTTCATAGCCGACACGATTCCGAACCGCACGCAATGCGCCATCGCGGCCGAAATTCTCGAGCCCTCTGGCGACCTGAACGTGATTTACCCTTGGACCCCTTCGCCTTCCTCTCGGGCACGGAAAACAAAATGACCGAACATATACCCGAGGAGGTGGCTTACGGGACGACGCGGCTCCTGCGCTTGCGGCGCATCGGCCGCGTTTACTTGCTGGAGAATAACCAGCACGAGCGGGATACGGCTGGCGCGCTGGTCGACCGGTGGAAGGTCGTGGCGCGCATCGACGGACCAAAGGCCCGCGCCGAGGCGTTTGAAGCGCTCGGCGATACGAACAAGCGCGTGGCACAGATGCTGCGCGACAACGCCGCCAAGCGGCAGGAGGTGAGCAATGGCTGACGAATACAAAGAGCCCATCACGGTCGAGCAACTCGTGGCGCGCTCCGCCATCGAATTGGAAGGCCCGCTCGCTGATGCGTTGAAGCGCATCAAAGAACTGGAGGAGGTGCTGTTGCCGTTCGCCGTGCAGGGCACGATGATTTCGAATGCCAGCATCAACCTCAAGGCGGCGGGCCGCGATGACCCGGCCGGCGGAACGTGGTTGTCGACGCTATCGAACATCAACGTGCAACCGGCCGAGCAACTGTTCTATAACGCGGTCGATGTGTACGGTCGCAAGCGCACCGAGGAGCACATGGTGGCGCTTTTCGAAAAGATGCAACAGGCGCGGGCGGCAATGACCGAGCGCGACAAGGGGCTGGAAAACGGGGCTCGAACGCATTAACCGCCTGTTAACCACCCTACGGATTCCGCTTGAAGTCCGTTCCCGCTGAGCTATGGTGGCGGGAACGGAGATACGCCATGAACCGCCACGACCTTGAACTTGAAATGCTGTTACTCAAATCCCGATTGCAACGTGAGGGCCTTGTCGCTGTACAGGCCCGCATCGCCGCCCGCCAAACCGGAGAAGCCTTCGATGCTCGCCGCTCCTGATTACAACGCCGGCCGCGCCGCACGCGCCGCCAACGACTTCACATCAACGACCGCAAGTGGCTTCCCGCTGTTCCTCCTCATCTCAGCCGAGGAACGGTTCGCCGCTTGGGAACGCAACCCGCCGAAGGCGATGCCGAAGTTCGCCGACACGCGCAAGAGCCCCGAGCAACTGGCCGCCGAGGAAGCGGTGCTCGAAGCACAGCGCGAAGAGGCGAAGGCCAAGCGCCTCAAAAAGGAATTGCTTCTGACTGGCAAGCCGGCGGTCGATGACGCGCTGGCCGTGCCGGCTGACTTGAGTGGCATGGTCTACGACCAGCGCCGAATGAGATTTGTGCCGGACAAGTTCGCGCACATGCACCGCTCTGGCGGGGCCAAAGGGGAGACCGTTGTGGCGGCGGTCAAGGGCGAGGATAAGGCGCGCGTCAAAGCGAAGCCTGCCTCGCCCGCCCCGGCGGCCCGCAAGGTCATCGGACACGCGCGCACCGCGCCGTTCACCTCCAAGGTCGGCCAGCCTCCGACCGACAAGCAAGCCGCGCTGCTCACGATGCTGGCGCGGCCGGAAGGCGCAACGCTGGCCGAGATTGCGGCGGCGACCGGATGGGAAGAGCACACGGCCGGCGCGCGCATCAGCGGCGTGAAGAAGGTCAAGACCGTGAACAAGACCAAGGAAGCACGCGGCACCGTGTACAGGAGCGAGACATGATGACTCGTGAATGCGCCCTCCGCCTCATCGGCGGCACCGCGCTTTATATCGTTTGCATCGGCTTCGCCGCAGCGGTGCTGGTATGACGCCGGCACAGGTCAAACGCTGGAAGCCGGTCGACGTGGTCCTCAACGAGGGCGAGGTAAACCAGCACACGGTCACCGGCCATCAGTTTAAGCCGGCCAATGTCGACTTCGTTGTCGGCACGGTGTACAGCCGCACCGAGGGCGTGTGGTTCATTACAGCCATTGCTCCGAACAAGTTCGGCGTGGTCACGATGGTCGGCGGCGTGTTGCTCGACGGCGCAATCGACGAGGCGGAGAATATCCTCCGCGATTTGGGATGGACGATAACAGCATGAGCGCCGCCGCCGCGATAGGCTTCAACGCCCTGTTCCAGCAATTGCTTGCGCCACATGCGCGCAAGCCGGCCGAGCGCCTGATGGCGCGGGCGCGGCGGGAGTCGGGTATCGACGAACTTGCCAACGAGCGAGAACTGGAAGGCGACCGCCGGTTGCCTCGGTACATTGGAGCGACTGATGAAGAAGAGTAAACCGAAGACCGAGCCGCGCATGATGGCACAGTACGCCGCCATCTGCATCAAAGCGGACGGCAAGGATACCGACCGCAAGCTTCACCGCAAGCAGGCCGGTGCCGAAGACGAGGCGCGCGCCACCATTGTCAAGCTGGCACAGCTTCAGAAGACCGGCACCTTCGCCATCGTCAAGATTGTCGGCATCGTGGAGCCGGTCTCACCGACCATCGCCTCGCGCAAGCCGGCGGCCAAGGACGACCGCAAGGCAAAGGTCGAGGTCGGCGTACATGGCGACGTTGGCGGTGCCCGTACCGGTGAGCGGATGCTTATCTGGCCGGCGGTCATGGACGACCGCGTGCGCGGGATGTTTGCGCGCCAAGCTGGCAAGACGCTGGCGCTGGCCACGATGTACGGCTCGCGCAACTGGCCGGACTCTGCCCCTCGGGTAAAGGCCGCGCCGCTGGCCAAGTCGAAGAAGGCTGTGATGGCCAAGTTGCGCCGCAAGGCGAAGGCCGGCAAATGATATCCGGTGGCGAGGGTTTGGTCATCCTGATGGCGGCCCTCGCCATCGCTATCATCATCGACCGGAGTCGGTGATGACAAGTTCATCCGTGCGCGCAAGGGCGCGCCGCAAAAGGCAGGGCGTTATGACGGTCGCCGATGCGCAGTACCATCGCCGGTTTAACGGTGTGATACCCGAGGGAGGGCCGTGTCCGAACTGCGGCCGGCCGGGACCGCACTTCGCGCCGCCAAGTTTCGGTCAATCTGGATTCTTTATTTGCACTCCAACGAAGGTCGCCAATGATGACGCTGAAACCCGACTCGCTCCAGTTGCTTAAGCGGCTGGCCGATAAGCCCGCCCGCTTCGGATACGAGATTCCTCACGCCGGCCATAAGACGCCGAAACTGGTCAGCGCGACTCACCGTGGCATCAAGGGCAAGGAATTGTCCGCGCTGGCGCTGGAGGGATACCTCGCGCGCCGCGCTATCGATGACGGCCCGCGCGATGAGCCGGCCATCGTCGTGACGTTCACGCTGACCGCCAAGGGCCGCGAGGCGCTCGGCCTCAAGCCTGAACGGCCGCCGCCGCGTTACCGCCGCAAGCTTCCCTCCGAGTCCGAGATGGCTCGGCAATCGCTGGCACGCTGATGTTCAACGATGACCCGTATGGCAATCGCGCCGCGCGCGGCGCTTACGCCGACTCCCGGCCGCCGGTCGCCACTGGCATTGTACAGGGCAACCAAGCCATCGCCATCTTGCCTCCGCATGAGACGCCAGCGGTGCAAGACCAACTCGTGAAGCAACTGCAGGCGTCAATGCAACGAAGGGCACGAGGCAAATGATTATCCGCACCGCTACGAAGGAAGACGCCGCCGCCATCGAACGCTTGCGCCAGCACGCACCGTCGCCGCTGGAGTACATGCTTCAGGCCGGCAAGGAATTGGTCCAATCGTTGGACGACGACGTGTTCATGGACAATGAACTCGGCGCATTATGGGGGCGAGCACAATGACCGAAGGCATCAACGAGAAGAGCGGCGTCGAAGTTGGCGTCCCGTGGTCGACCAAGTCGGCCGAGGAGATTGAGGTGGCGCGCCTGATGCGCGCCGTCGCGGCCGTGTATTACGAGACGCGATGGGTGCCGGTGAAGACGCTGTACGGCGGCACCGCCGCGCGCCTTTGGTCCGAGTTGCGCGATGCGTGCGGGCTGGAGCCCGGCCACTCGCCGCCGGTTGTCGAATTTGACGGCACCGACCACGCGGAGCTATCGGCCAAGCTTCGCGCCGTGCTCACCTCTGGCGTCAGCGATGACACCGTCAAGGCGATGGGCAAAAAGATTGAGGAGATTACGTGCATGGTCGAGGACGACCTGATGTACCGTATGAAAGACGACCTAGCGCCGAACCTTGTGACGTGGGTGCAAGAGATGGCGCGCAGGACCGTCGAGGCGTTGCTCGAAGGCGGGCCGCACTCCGAGGACCAGATGCGCCGGTACCTGTCATGCGATAAGCGTGACGAGGACGGCAAATACCACGGATGGACCGGCCGCTTTGACCCTGAAGGTTTCGGCTCGCGGAACCAAATCGACCAGCACCGCATCATCCACGGCGAGTTGCACGAGTCCGGCTGTATCCGGTTGCGCCGCGATATCGTCAACGCGCACGCCGACCTTCTGAAGAACGAGCGCATCCTCGACCTTGAGGACCAAGTGAAGTCGCTCGTGCTGGCGCACAATAAAGCGGTCGCCGAAAAGGATGACATGTGGCGACGGCTCGGCCATCTGGAGCCGCGCTCGTGAAGCTGGTCGCGCAACGCACGAACAAAGACTGCGGCGTGGCGGTCGTGGCCATGCTGACGAACGTCAGCTATAAGCGGGCGCTGGAGGCGTTTCAATTCCCGCGCGGGCGACCACGGGGCACCACGACGAAGCACGTCATCGCCGCGCTGGCGCAGCTTGGCTTCGAGTGCAGTCACCACCGGCTCCAGCCGTGGCCGCCGCGTTATCGCGAGGGCAAGTGCCTCCTCAAGACCAAGGAACTGTTCCACCTGAAGCGGAGCGGCTGGCATTGGTGCGCGTGGGACGGCCGCAAGATGTTCGACCCGGCCGGCGAGGAGCCGCTCAAGGTCTTCTCTTATCTGGAGGTGAGGCGTGGCCGTGTACGTTGACGATATGGCCGCACCCTATCGCGGGATGAAGATGTGCCACGTCATTGCCGACTCGTCATCCGAGTTGATGGCGATGATGAGGACCATCGGCGTGGCCACTCGGCACGTACAATTCCCCGGCACCTTCAAAGAGCATTTCGATATCTGCATAACCAAACGGCGCAAGGCTTTGTCCAGCGGCGCGGTGCAGATAACGATGCGCCAGCTTGCCTGCATGGTCACGCTACGCCAGCGCGGCGAACCGATGACGCCAGTTGAGACGGCCGTTGAGCGCCGGCTGGCCAAGACCATCAGCGCCCAACTCAACCTTATGGAGCGGAAGGTGCTGGCCGGCTACTGACTCCGGCCGTACTGGCAACCCTTCTCGGCGTACACGTAATGCTCGACGCCAAGTTCGTCGGTGCGGAACGTTGGCTTGCAAAACTCCAGCCACTTCCGCTCGCGCTCGGCCGCGCCCTCCTCGGGCTGACCCCGGCGGATGATGCGCGGGCCGGCGTCAAGCTGGAAAACCTGCAGGGTGCAGGTCGTCCCGGTGCAAGTGCGCGTAATGGTCAAGGCGCTGGCCGGTTGCCCGAGGAGGGCGGCGGTCAGTAGGGCGAGGGCAAGGGGTTTCATCGGCGTCTATCCTCAGTTGCTCCAAGGCGGGTGCCGAGACGGGCGTCAAGGCCGTACCGCTTGATGAGGCGCTGTTCGGCGCGCCAGCCGGATACCACAGTATCAACGAGTCGGGCGGGGAGGCGCGAGTCCATGCACCACCGCCGCACTTGCGGGAGTCCGCCTGTACCGGTGCGGGCAATGCGCGCACCGGCCTTGTACATGGCGGCCGTTCTCACGACTTCACCTCGCCGGCAACGCGCTCGGCGTAGCTGGCCATCTTCGTCGCCTTGAGCACGTCGCCCATCGAGTCGGCAAACGCGGCCGGGATGCTCATGCTGATGGTGCGGGTTTGCACGGTGCCGCTGTGCGACTTGGTCGTTTCTTCCATCTCGACCGTCACCCAATCGCCGCCCGGCATCGCCGTGGCGGTGAAGCGCGCAACGGATGATTCAACCTGATGGCGGCGCTTATTAAAAGGCACATGGTCGCGGTCGGTAACAACGCGGCGGAGATGCGGTGCGCCGCTGTAAGGGTGGAACGGCATATCGAGGGTCAGCTTGCGTTCAGTGATGGGCATTGTCATTCTCCGGGGTTAGTATTCAAGCGGCAAAGTTTTGTCGGGGTCGCAAATTTCAAACTCACAGCGCCAGCCGTTCGGGAAGGCCCCGTCGCCTGTGGCGTTGTCCGGCGCATCGACTTGGAAGTAGGTTTCGGCGTGGCCTTCCACTTCCATCGTGTCGATGTCGATGATGGTGCAAACCTTTTGGCTCGGCATGTCGAAAACTTTATCGCCGATTTTGCGCGTGCTCATGACACCACCTTGGCAACGTACTTGGCGAAGTTATAGCCCTCGGTGTTCACGAGGTACCGGTCGGCACCGACCGTCACGATGAAGTATTGCGCGCCGGGCTCGTGCTTGAAGTCGTTCATCACTTGCCAGCGGATGCCCATGGCGTCGGCATCGTACACCGGAAGGTCGGCCGGCAAGCGGTCGGCGGGGACGGTGCTGGTCACTTCCTTCCACTCTTCGGCCTTGCGGTCCAACTTGAGGCCGGCGCGGTTCAGCTTGGCGTCGTTGATGGCGTTGTTCATGTTACAGGGCCTTCCACATGCGCGTCACGCGGGCGCTGAGCTTCTGAGTCGAGCCATGGAACCGCACGACTTCGGCTTGGCCGGCGAGGCGGAGCATGGTGTTCAACTGAGCGAGGAGGATGCGGCGGCGGGTGGTCATGGCGTTCTCCGGGGCACTGGTTTCGATATGGCCAACGTACAGGGCAGGTCTTAACAAAAGGTTAAGGCCCTCGGGCTGTTGACCCGAGGGTTAATTTTCGGTTACTGGCCTTCCACGGCCGTCAATTGCGACACGGTGTATTTGAAGCCGGGGCCGTCTTCCTTGTTCATGTCCGAGCGGAACTGGCCGTGCGCCTTGGCGGCGGCGCGGGAGGTGAAGGGGCCGTACACATCGGTCCAGCCGTCCGGCTGGCGTTCGATGAGCACGTACTTCGCGGCCTGTACCTCGGCGTCCTTGGCCAGCATATCGAGCGGCCAAAACTGAGTCTTGTATTCGGTGCCGTGCTCGCGAATCTCGGCGAACTGGCCGCCGGCACCGAGGCCGGTCTCGACCACATCCCAAACAATGTCGCCGAGTTTGCCGCTGGAAACTATTTGGCGGGCGGCATCGCCTTTGGCGGGGCGGGTGAACTTCGTCATGTGATTCTCCGTGGCGTTGGTTGCGGGGTTTAGTTTTCGGTGAAGGCGTAGTACCGGTCGCCCTTCCACTGGAACACCGGTTCCTCGGTGTCGATGGCGGCAACCACGATGTGCGCTTCCGGCTTGTCGTTGGCCTGTGCACCGAAGGCGGCGCGGGCCTTGTAGGTCATGCCCTTGGAGGGCTCACCGGTTACGATGATTTCGGCAAGTTCGCCGATGGTGCTGGCGCGGCTGAAGGGGCGGGCAATCTTCTGGCCGGGGCTGAGTTTCAGGATGGTGATGGTCATTTGCGGTTCTCCGTGGCGCTGGTTTCGATATGGCCAACGTACAGGGCAGGTCTTAACAAAAGGTTAAGGCCCGGCGCGCCGGCCGGGCCTTGTGTTCAATGGTTAACAGGGGGTTAAAACGAGGGGTTGCGCTCGTTGTGCACGCCCTTCATCAGCGACCAAGTCTGTTGATATTTCCAGCTACCGGTCTTCCGCAAGCGCCAGAACACGCACTCGGTGCCGGCGTCGTTCTTAGCAACGATGCGGCGGTAGTCGGGGCCTTTGCTGATGGAGGTGATTTTGCCGCACGGGTACGAGTCGCCGTTGAAGCCGTAGCTCACGTCGTCGCCGACCTTGGGGAGGGCTTCCACATCATAGCGCGGCGAAACGTGCGCGCCGGCATCGGTCGGGATGTACACGGTGCGCTCGGCCGGCACCTTGGCGGCCTCGGCCGCGTTCAGCGCCATGGCAACGCGCACGGCTTCCTCGAAGGTTTTCCAGTCGTTGCGGTTTTCGAAGTTCTGGTCCCGCGTCCACGGCACCGTCTCGTCAATGGCAACGGCGTGAGTGATGTGGCCGGCGGGGCTGCGGGTAAGCTGGAATCTCAACATGGCGGTCGTCCTTGGCTGGTTACGATGGGGCCAACGTACCGGCAAGGTCTTAACAAATCGTTAACGGGGTGGCCGGGCTGATCGTATGGTTAACGACGCCTTTCCAGCGCGTGCGGCCGGGCATAGGTGCCGAAGGCCAAGTCCCACAACGGGCTTGTCACGCCGAAATTCACCCGCTCGCGGCGGTGATGGTACTCGTGCCGTGCATGGAGCCATGCCAGCACAGGGCCAAGCCCTCGGGCATGATGGAATCGGTCGTGCACAAAGATGTAAGCGAAATAGCCCGTCAGGATACCGGCGAAGAATCCCGCGCCGACCGTTGACCCGAGGGAGGCGAAAGCGACCGGGCCGCCGACCGCTATCACGGCCGCCGTAAGCCACGGGGACGCGCCGATGTAGTCGGGCGGCCGGATGTGGTGCACTCGGTGCTCGGCCTTGAACGGCTCCACGCCGTGGAAGAGGGAACGGTGAATCCAGTATTCGGCCAGCGACCAAGTCAGCACGCCGGCCATCACGGACGACACGAATGCCTCGGACGCCAGTTGGTTGCCGAAGATGCACGCGGCAAGGATGGCCAGCGGCACGGTGACGAAGTCGGCGTAATAGCGAGTCGCCGACAAGCGATAGTTGGAGTCGGTCATTTGGTTTTCCCGAACACGCGCGCCGCCATATCGGACACGAAATAGAAGCCGAGGACGACCATGATGACCTGCCAAAGCTGTTCGCCAAGCGGGTCGGTGTAACCGCCGGTCCACTGACCGAGGGCCTTGTCCCAAACGAAAATCTTGAGCAGGACAATGATGGGGCCGGCGGCGGCGGCCGTGCGCGTCATGGCGTTCAGCCGCGTGAACGGGGCCTCGCCTAGCTGGAGGTTCATCTTGGCGTTCAGCGCATTGATGCGCTCTTGCTGGAAGATGCGCTGCTCATCGTTCTCGGCGTTTTTGAGTTGCACCTTCGCATCGGCCAGCGACTTGATGATGCCGTTCACGGGCGCGAGCAGGTCGCCGACAAAGCCGGCGACCGCTCCGATAGGCCCGCCCGTAAGGAATCCGCCGAGGACTTTCCACATTACACGCGCTCCCCGGTGACGGCGCTGACCGGCGTGATGATGCCGACCTGCTCGGCCAGCACTTCCGGCGACTTGGCGGCCACCGCTTCGATGGTGGTCTCCTTCACTTCGCCAGTTGCGGCGGCGACCACGATTTCAGCATTGGTCCGCGCGTCGTTCAAGTTGCGCAGATACTGAATCAGCGCGAGCACCGCCATGCCGATGAGCGGCCACGCGGCCGGCGGCACCTTGTCGGTGAGCGTGCTCAAGTCGTTCAGGCCGTAGCCGGACGCCTGTGCCATCGTGAGGAAGAAGTCGTAACCGCTGACGATGATGCCGATCAGGAAGAAGAACGCCGTGGTCAGCTTTTGCTTGAGGCCGGCGAATTTGCGGCGCAAGGCTTCGATGCGCGTATCCGACTCCTCGTAAAACTCCTTGAACGAGGGGTTGATGCGCAGGATGGGTCGAATCCAGAACCAATAGAAGCCGGCGGTCGTGCCAACGATGAGCGACCACAGCAAGGCATGGAGCAAAAGCTGGTACATGGTATCCTCCTTACGCGGTGGCCGGCAACTCGGGGACCACAGTGATGCCCGGCGTCGGCGCGTCTTGCTTGGCCTGCCAGCGGCGGTTGATGAGTGTGATGATGGCGAACACGGCCGCCACGATGAGCGCCGCGCAAACGGCGGACTCCAGCGGGTGCGCGACAATCCAGTCGAACCAATTGCCGCCGTCACGCGCTGCCTCTTCGGCGGCGGCGGCCGGTACGGAGCCCTTGACCACGTTCTTTGTGGTCTTCGGTTCGGGGACCATGGCCTTCGGCAGCGCCGGCAATTCATTCATGCCGGCGGCGATGACCACGGCCTCGGCCGGCATCTTGTCGACCATCGCCTTGGCCAGAGCGCGCTCGCCGTTCACGCGGCGCGTCCATCCGTTTTTGTAAGTCGGCCAAATCTTGAGGCCCTGCATGAAGCGCAGGCGCTCGTCGCTGATGGCGTCGATGACCTTCTTCTGGTCGCGCTTGCTCAGCGCGGCGAGCACCTCGGCATCCACCTGCCACTTTTTGTCGGACAGACCGAGCACGCGGCGAAGCACCTTGCCGGCGCGGCTGATGCCGCTGTTGACGCCGTAGTCGACGGTCACGCCATCGGTACCGACCGGAAGCTTGTCGCCCCAAAGAGCGTCCCAATACTTGGCCTTATAGATTCCGATGGCGATGCCGATGGGCATGTCCTTCACGTCCTGCGCGGTGGCGTTCGACTTCCAATACTGGCGCGCCACGCCGAGCGTGATACCGTAGCGAGTCGGGCCGCCGGGGTCATAAGGGGTGACGCCGTCCGTGTATTTCGTTCCCTCGTAATTGTAGATGAGGCGCTTGAGGAATTCCGCGTAACTGGAGGCGGCCATGATTCAATCTCCCTCGGGTGAGCGTGTGCCCCGTTCTAGCACAGCGCAGGATACGCGGCAAGCCTAGTTTACTGTAATGATGACGGGCTGTTTCGAGCGCGGTTGCCCGAGGGAGACCGTCATGGACAGGCCGGTATCATGATTCGTTGCGGTGATGGGAAGCGGGGTCGTCGTGGTAACGCCGGCCACGACTTTATTCCACGAGCCGCTCGGTACCGTGCGCGACGTCCAAGTCGAACCATCCGGCGACGTATAGAGCGAGCCGTTGGCGACCATACACCACAGGGCAAGGTCTTCGGACCACGCCGAGCCTTGGAACGCATTGCTGCCAACGCCGCTCGTCACTTCCGTCCACGAGGTGGCGTTGGTCGAGCGGTTATAGACGCCAGTGTTGCCTCCAACGACGAGGAGCATGTCGAGGTCAACGCTGTACGCAATATGCACCCACGAATAACCGAGGCCCGCTCCGACCGTTTGCTGCGTCCACGATGTGCCGTTGGAGGAATACATTTCATCGTTCGAACCGCCGGCACCCGAGGCGATGGCGACAAACTTTTGAATCGCTCCGCTTGCCCATACGACCGAGTTCCAGTTTTTGCTCGAAGCCGGGCCGGTTTGCGAAGTCCACGAGGTCGCGTTGGTCGACGTCATGATGACGTTCGAAGAACCGACCGCGCACAGCATGTCGAGGTCTTCGCTGTACGCCACCGACTTCCACGCGGAGGCGCTCGCAGCCGTTTGCACCGTCCAAGTGGTGCCGTCCGGCGAAGTCATAACGCGATTCGTACCGTCTTCCGAAACGGCGACGAAGAGGTTGATGGTGCCGCCGGCCCAACAAATCGAGCGCCACGTATTCGCCTGCGGGATGGAGCGTCCGGTCCAAGTGATACCGTCCGGCGACGTGGCCAGCGCGTTATTATTGTTCGAACCGCCGGAGCCGATGGCAACGAACAAACCAAGCGGAGGCGAGAACGCAACATCGGTCCACGTTTGACCGGAGCCATTCGAAAAGGTCGGCATCGTTGCCGTCGTCCAGCTTGAGCCGTCCGGCGAATAGGCGGAGCGCTGCGTGGCTGATGCCCCGCCGTTCGCAACCATGACGAAGGGAGTTGTCATTTAGCGCGTCCCGAACAGGTCGATGGCAATGTCGGCGGCGGTGACGTCAGCCGTGGCTTGCCCTTCGATGCTAAACACGTCGCCGGGGTCGAAGGATACGGCGGAGGCGAAGGTCTTGGCGGCGGTCGTGCCGGCGGCCGACCAGACCAGCGTCCCGATGCTCACGCCGTTCTTATACAGCGTGATAGTCGTGGTCGCGGTGGCCGCAACGCCAGAGGTGGCAATGGAGCCGGTCAGGTTGATGGGCAACGTGAAGGCTCGCGTCACGTTCATACGGATGCACACCTGCGCATCGGCCATCAAGCCGGGGAGGAAGATGTGGAAGTCGTTCGGCTCGCCAGCGCCACCGATGTCGCGCATGATGAGTTGATCGGTCGTGCCGTCGCAATAAGCGAGGTACAGATGGCCGGGCTGAATAACGTAGGTCACCGAGCCGCGCACAACGTCGACCGGGTCGACGTTGGCCTCATCGCTTTGAATGAGAACGAAACCGCGCTTGCCCTGCGGGAGGTTGACGGTGTCACCGACCGCCGAGCCATCCGCACCGATGACGCGGAACAGCACATGCTCGCGCCATTGCGCCAGCGTCACCGTTGCATCGGCGGCCGTAAGGTCGAGGTCGAGGATTTCGGTGATGGCCGCGTCGAGTTGCGCGTTCGCATCGTTGACGGTGACTTCCGGCGAGGCTTGGTTCGTCGCCAACTGGTCCAAGTTGAGATTATTCGACATTGACGGTCACCTCGTTGGTTAGGCCGCGCCCAATCGTGTCGCTGATTTGGTACACGCGCAGAGTAAGTTGAATCGGCGTCGAAGTCCAGCCGTCCGCCGTTTGATGAGCGGCCGTATAGGTGGCCTCCGGGGTGCTGAGACCGGTGTAGGTTCGCACCACAACGCCAGCCTCAACGATGTCCACCTCGTAAGCTTCGACGAATTCCTCCATGGGAACATCGTCCGTCACGAACAAGGGGCTCTCGTTGATGCGGTTGCGGCGCAGCCAAGTGATATCGATATCGCCGGCATTCTCCACGGCCTTGACGTGGTGCGGTGCCCATGGCTTCAGGCTGTTGCCCTCCAGCGGTGCATCGACCACGACCGCCGACTTGGTCGTACCCTTGCCGACCGCAGCGTAAGAAAATTCCTCGCCAACGCGCGACTCGCTCATCGTGTATTTCGGAAGCTTGGGGCGGTTGAACGGGATGAAGTAATCGCCGACCTGATGCGAGTTGACGTGCGTCTCGGTGCCACGCCGGCCGCGCAACAGCCCCGTGATGGTGAAGGCGCGGGCGTTGTGCCAAGTGATGTCCTTGAAATAAATCAACTCCCATCGGCCGACATTGCCGACGAAGGCGGCGTTCACGCCGGCAAGGAAGTCGTCCTGCGATGCGGACACGGTGCCAATGGTACCGGCCGGCATGGTGACCGAGAGCATATCGTAAGACGCCGAGTCGGTCTGGAACGGTACGAAGGTCGGCGCAAGCGCCAGCGTGCAAGTCGCATACGGTACTTGCTCGTCGGTGAAATACAGTTGGCTCCAGCCACCGTCGAGGATGTTGAGTGCCGCGCCGGTCCACCACGGCTGCCCTCGGCTTTGCACGCCGGTAAACAGCAACGCGGTCGTCGCGCCGGGGTCATCGGTCGCCGCCGGCAACGTGGTGTCGATGATGACGGGCAAACTATCGCTCGGCCCGGCCGGCTGATTGATGAGGCCGAGAGGCTGGTCGGCGCTCACCGCCACATCGTTCCGATAATTGAAGTCCACGCCGGTCACCGACAACGACCAGTCCATGTTGAGCACAACTTCCGTCACGTTGACCAGATAGTTGCGGCCTGCGATGGTGAGGGCGATGCTATCGCTCGGCTCCATGCGGGAGAATGCCCATGGCAATCGCATCGCCTGAACGATGCCTTGGCCGTAATTGCTGAACGCAACGCGCGCGGCGCGCTGGAGCGCCTCGCCGGAGTCCATCACGAGATAAGTGGCATAGGACGCCATCTGGCCGCCGCGCGAATCCTTGTACGGGAAGCGCGACCGCGAGAAGACCTTCGAGTTCGGCTGGTACCCGTAGTCGGGGTCCACATAGCTAATCTCCACGCTGGTCGCCAACTCGACCGGCGAGGCCATGGTGGTGATGAGGTTCTCGGAAACGTCTCCGCCGCTTTGCACTTGCGACAAGGAATCGACGTCGATGGTGTAGCTGACGAGAGTGGTATCCCCGCTCGTCCCTCGGGTGAATTTGATTTTGCCCTCGGACTCGTAAAAGCTGAAGTTGTACACGACCGCGAGGTTGCGAATGTACGGCCACAACCCGAGGCGGGAAGTGTAGACGCCGCCGATGACCGCGTCGTCGAGGTCGCCGCTGATATCGATTTGCTCCGTGCTGTAACCGGCCTCCAGCATCAGCCACCGGAGCAAGTCGTTCAGCGGGATGGTCTCGGTGTCGCTCGACGTGACTTGCGTGTTGACCGGCTCGGGGCCGATGCCCATGACCAAAGCGTTGCCGGTGCGCGAGTTGTACACGAACGACTCGGCATTCGCGCCGCTGTGCGGCCACGCAACGGCCGAGATGCGCTGGCCCGTGCTCATGTCATACGTGAACCAAAACGGGTCGCCGTCGTCCATGCCGGGATAGACCAGCCGGCCGTCGAGATAGTTGCTCTCGCGGAACGACGTCTCGAAGTGCACGCCGTTGACCGGCGTGTTGATGGGCACATGGTACACGCTGCCACCGAACGAAGGCGTCACGCCGGCATCGCTGAAGGTGTAGTTGACGCGGATTTTCTCAAGATAGTATTGGCCGCCAACGGCCTCGACCAGCATCACGCTAAAATCAGTCTGGTCGATGAACGATGCGATGATGTTGACCGGCGACGTATAGACTTGAGTCGCGCCGAAGATTTCATCAGGGTCGCCTTGCGCGAGCCACAACCCCGTTCCCATGGCGACGAAGGCAAACCAGTTTTGTGTCATCAGCGGCGACATACCGTACTGCGCCACAAGGTCCGGCCGGTCGACGATGGGATACGCCAGCACGGTCGACGGGTGGTTGCCGCCAAGGAAGCCGGGCGCTCCCAATTCAACCTCGCCGCCGTGACTCAGAATGCCCGTCGTCGTGTAAGTCGTATAACCGAAAATCGGACCAAGCGCCGAACTGCTGACCACACCGTAAGACTTGCCGAAGCTGGAAGTCGACACGACGCAGTCGCCGCGCTGGCGCTGCGCAATGCTAACACCGGGGACGTCAGTCGTGTCGAACGTGTGCAGGCCATAGCCGGACAGAATCTTGCCCGTCTCCAAGTCGATGCAGATGATGCTGTCCGAGTTCGGCGTAACGGTCGAGAACGGGATTGTGAAAGCGAATTTGTTCAACTTGTCGTGCGCGCACAGGTAATCGAAATGCACGCGCGCGCTCTCATACTGAACAGCGTCCGGCGTACCGGGGAACACGGTGTATTGATTCGCCGGGGCGAATCGTTGCAACTCCAGCTTTTGCGATACGCTGTACGTGTGAAGCAGGAACGACTGAGGGTCGTCGCTCGGCCGGTTCGTCCATGCGTAAGCGGTGTCGGTATCCCAATCGGCCAAGACGCCAAGCGAGTCGGGCGGGTCATTCGCGTTGATGGGGTCGTGCTCCGCGATGATGGGCGTGATGCTAATCAGGTCCGACAACTCCACCGTGATGGTCGGCAACGTGGTTCGATAAGTCGGAGCGGGAGCGGGCGCTTGCGTCACCACGCCCGGCACGGTGCGGCTGGTCTCGACGCTGGCACCATAGGAGCCATCAGCGCCGATGATTTTCTGGCCGCCGCCAAGGTCGAACGGGTACGGCGTCACTTTGCCGGTCAGCGAGTTATAACCGCCGCCGATGCCGGCGGTCGCTTGGCCATCCGTAATCCACGAGAGGAACACGCCGCCGTGGCCGTTTACAGGATACGCAATGTTAGCCGGGCCGGTGAGATAGGTGAAACCCCATCCGCCGATTCCGACGTCGACGAGGCCGCCGTTGAACGCGCCGGGTGTGCCGGGCGTCGAAAGACTCGGGAGCGCATACGTGGCGGTCGACTTGGTCGTGACCGGCGCGCTGGTCGTCGGCGGCGGTGCGACCGGAGTCGGTCCCACTTGCAGCGGGAAGTCGCGGAGCACCACGTAAATCAATTCGCGGAATCCCGTCGTGAATTCACCCATGTCGGATTTGATGAACGCGTCCGGCTGCGCCTCGGAGTCGCCAGTGTGGAAGGACAACGTCATGCCATTGAAGTCGGGCGTGCCATCGGGATTCGTTGCGTCGTAGATGAGAAGGCCGTCTGCCCACATGCGCCGGATGGTCGTGCCAACGCGCTCCTCCTCGGGCAAAAGGCTGTACCCGAGGGCAACGGCGAACGTGGCCTTCGTCGCGCCGGCCAGAATCGGCGGCGCGCGGCGCTGATGAATCAGTTGGCCCTCAACGGTCTCCGGTTCGGTGGCCGGCGCGGTCTCTTGGCTCACCCAAATCGGGAAGCCTTGCACCACACGGCGGCCGAAGGATACGGGAATCGTGGCAGCGCCCGGCCGAGAGAGGCCGTCCTCGTTGCGCCGCTGGAGCGCGATGGCCGCTTGTGTGATGGGGTCAAGGACCGTCATTTAGCCACCGCCAAAGGTCGGGGCGAAAAACTCCGCCCTCATGTTGATGATATTGTTGAACTTGCTGAAGCACGTTGTGGCCTGTTTATCACAGCCGGGGAGCAACTGTCCAGTGTCGCCCGCCGCGATGGGATACGGCAACGGGTAGAACAGTCCCACGCTGCGCATCGCCAGCACATTGGTCCGCACGTCCGAGACTTGGTCGACGTTTTCGCCGCTGAGCCATTTGATTTGACCGAGCGCGAAGAAGTCATCCGGCTGGCCTTTCATATCATCAATAACGAACGCCATGGTGTCGATCAGACTTTCGACTTCGAATTCGATGGCCATGCTGTAGATGTTGAAGCGGCACCGCGAGTCGCCGAGGTCATTGCGGCACGACGAGGAATACTGTTCGCCGGCGATGTACACATTGGGGTCAGCGAACGAGATGACTTCGATGGTGGCGCGGTGCTTATCGGACAAGACCACGCGGCCGACGATGCCGCTGAAGATGAGCATCGTGCCGTCCTCGGGGTGCTCGTAATTGACAACGCGCAACACGGCGGTCGCCTCTTCATAAATGCGGCTGCGCAAATCGTCCTCGGTGATTCCAAGGTCGACAAGCGGCACCGTCAACTCCACGTTCTGCGAGCCGACCGAAGTCGAGGACGTGAGCACGGCCGTCGAGGTAAAGCCGAAACTTGCTTGGAAGATTTGCCCATCGACCAGCACGTTCGAATCATTGTCGGTCAACCGAATGACACGACCGTCCGTGCGCGTGATGGTCCACAGGCGCGCAAAGGTGGTGCCGACTTGCCCGAGGGCAGTATTGAATTCCGTGGAAACGGTTCGCATTCATTTAACTCCAAGTGAATCGGGCATGACCGTCAGCACCGTCGCCGCCATCGGCGAAGCTGACTCCACCGATGCCCTTGGGACCGATGACATAGTTGAGGTTCGAACCGGGCTCCGGTGCGCCGGGTGTGACGCCGTAGATGAAGGTCTTGGTCACCTTCGCGCCGCCGCCGCCGCTCGGCGAGCCCTTGCCGTAACCGTACACGCCGAAGAATCCGCCGGACGCGGCGCGCGAGTCAGCGCCGTATTGAACAGAGCCCGCGCCAGCGCCGCCGTGTGAAGTTGCGTCCGCGCCGTTGACGTTGATGTTCGTGTAGGTGTTGAGTTCGAAGTTATAGAACGCGCCGGTCGTCGACGGGCCGCCGCCAAGGTCATCGCCAGCGTTACCGCCTGCGGCCGTATAGAATTGAATGCCCTGTACGCCGGTCGTGAAGGCGTCCCCGGTGAGATACCCTTGGCGGAAGTTGACGCCAGTGTTGCCGGGCTTGCCGTTCTGATTCACGTCGCCGCCGGTCGCGGTGCCGCCGAGACCGCCAAGTGTACCGGACGCCGCGAAGCCTTTGCCAGCGGTCAAGCTGAGTGATGCGAGAGTGGTGTCGCCTGATGGCGTTGTGCCGGACGTGTTGAAGCCGTGGCCGCCCGCTCCCGGTCCCCAAAGTTCAATCGTCAGCGTGGCATAGACCGGCACGGCGAAAACTTTGGCACCTGTGCCAACGCTATCCTCGACACCGGGTGCGACACCGAACTGAAGCGTGTGGTCGAACGTACCTTGAGGCGGCGAAGGCAAACCGGAGTCGGCAACTTCGACGGTGACTTCGAACAGCGTTTGCACCGAGTAGTCGAGGCCCGCCACAGTGTTCAACGTGACGCCGGTATAGTTGCGCAGGCCCGTGATGGGGTCGGTGCCGGTCCACGTAAGCGAACCGTCGAGTGTGAAGCTGGCCGCGTCCGCACCGCTCAAGGTAAGCGCACGCAAACCAAGCGCATCATCGATGACGGTGACGTTCGCAATGGCAATCGGGCCGGTCGTATCTTCGTCATCGGGAAGCGAGTACACTCGGTTCGTAAGTATCACGTCCGGCGCTTCGTTCACATCGGTCAGGGTGAGGGTAAAGTTTTCGGTGGCCTGCGGATGCGCGCCGGCCGCAAGCGGGTCATCGACGTTGACGGTGACGTTGTATGCTGCCTTCACCTCGTAGTTCAGCACGACGTCGGCTTTGAGGTACAACTCGCCGCCGATGCCATCGATGTTCAGGTCGCCGTCGAGTTCGAAGCTGGCCGCGTCCGCGCCAGTGAGGCTCAGCACGTTGAAGCCGAACGGGTCATCAGTGACACTGATGTCGGCGACCTTGATGCGCGTGGCCGTGGAAGTGTTCTCCGCCATGCTGGTCGTGGTACCAGTGAGCGACACATCAGTCGGCGGCGCGTTGAAGTCGTCGCGCGTCTCGACAACCGGAATCGAATCGATGGAGCCGACTTCTGACCAGCCAAGCTGCAGCGGGAACGTATCGATGGCGAAGCGCACCGGCACATCGAATTCGAAGTCGGCGCGCACCTCGGCATCATTGGCCGGCGCATTGCCGGGGGTGAATCGAATCCATCCGCCGTCGCCAGTCACAAAGGCGGTCGTCACCACATCGTTGACGCGCACGACAAGCGTCGTCAAATCCGGCCGCGTGATGCGGCGGGTGAACGGCGAGGGGCCATCGTTCTCGTAAGTCTTGACGAGCAGGAACGTGCGGAGCGTACCGTTGCCAGTACCGAGCAATTGATTCGTCACGGTGTAATCGGACCAATCCTTGAAGAGGAATCCGCGCTGACGGCCGCGCCGCGCGTAGAAGAAGTCACGGACGGACTCGTAGTTCTCGCGGTCGCCGATGCCGTATCCAATGTCCCACGCTTGGCGCGGGGCGGACCAATCCTGATTCCGCTGCTCGTTGCCGCTGGAGAGGGCCACGATGCTGGTCTGGAAATTGGGACCGCCCTTTGCGCCTTGCTCGACGTCAACTGGCAAACGAATGTCATCGAAGCTCATTATCCGATACTCCTCACGGCGCGATTGAGTTCGCTTTGCAAGCCCATCACGATGGTCTTGCGGCTGAGATTGAAGCTGTCCGCATCCTTGGCGTTGACCGTCATCGAGACGTTGACCTTGATGTCACCACGACCGCCGTTGCGGTCGCTCGACGCTTGCTGTGCCGGCGTCTCGACGCGCACGCGCTCGTTCGGCGATGCCATGAATTGCACGAGTTGCGAGTCGGTGCCGCCGCTTCCGCCAACGGCAAACTCACCTCCTCGGGCAAAGCCGCGCACGTCGTCGCTCGACCAATGGTTGTTACCGGTATCCAGACGGCCCGGCGATGCAATGCTGAAACCGCCCCGGCCGCTACCCGAGGCAGAGGACCGGCCCCGGCTCATGCTCGACGAAATGGAATCAACGGCCGCCGCCGCTTGCTGTGCGGAGGCGATGGCGGCCTGTCCGAAGTCGTTGAAGTACGCACCGGAGCGGCGTGCCCATTCGCTAATGACCTTCACCTCTTCGCCGAGGGCGTTGGTCGTGACTTGCTGATGCGTGACCATGGCCTGCGCGCTTTGCTGAGTCGCTTCCGTCATGCGGCGGAATTCCGGGGTGGTCGCCTTGACGGTTTCCTTCAACACGCCGGCCGCGACGTTTGCTCCGTTCGCAGACTGGTCGACCTTGGCCAACGACTTGGCGGCACCTTCGCCGCTGGCGCTGGCCTCGCGGATGGCCTTCGACAACCCATCGAAAAGGGACGCACCTTCCGCGAGCACACCGAGCGACTGCAACAGTTGCATCAGCTTGTCGATAACCCATTGCACCGCGTCACCGATGGCGGTGAAGACGGCGGCAACGCCTTGGCCAAGCTGAGAGGCCGCGAAGAATTGCGTGATGGCGGTGTACGCCTGTCCAATCAAGTCGATGATATAGGTGAACGTGCCGACGAATGCACCGCGCAACGTAACAGCACCGTCAGCCGTGAGGGCGATGCCTTGGCCGAACGTGAGGATGTACGTGGTCGCCGCAACGATGAGCGGGATGAGCAAATTGAGGCCGCCGCTGGCGATAGTGGTCAGCGTGGTCAGGATGGTCATCGGATTCAGCAACGAGCGGATGACGGTGCCGAGCAGCGCGCCGGCATTGGCCGCGCCGCCAAACGCGGCAACGGCCGCAAGGCCCCACGCCTGAACCTTGATGGCCGCGAGCGCCGAGCCGACAACCAAGAGCGAACCGGCCAGCGCCGGCAGGTTGTTCGCCAGTGTGATGATGATGCCGGCAAAGGTGGCGCTTGCGCCATTGGTCTGGTCAAGCTGACCAACGAATCGGGTGACGGCATTGTTCAACACCGTCCACGCACCGGACAGGGTGACTTGCTGCTTCTCAAAAGCGGCGGCGGCGGACGTGGCAAATTGCGTGCTCGTAAACACTTCGAGCAACGCCTTGCTCGTGAGCGAACCTTCTTCGCCCATCTGCTTCAGCCGGCCGGCGGTGACTCCCAATTGCGCGGCGATGGCCTGCGCCAAGTCGGGGAATTGATTGAGGACGGTCATGAGACCGCGCGTGTCGACGGTGCCAGTGCTGATCGACGTCATGAGGCGGTTGAGCGCGCCGGATACCGTCTCCGAGGTTTCACCGGACGCGGTCATGATAAGGTTGAGGCTCTCGATGCTGCGGAGCAATTCCTTGGTCGTGATGTCGGTACCCGTGGTCGCCTCGGCGAGGCGCTCGTACAAGTTGGCGTTGGACTCCAGCGACGTGCGCGTGCGCTGCGAGATATCAAAAAGCGACTGCTCGACCTGAAGGTACTCGCGCTGCGAACTGGTCGCCTCCAAAATCTTATTCGAGATGCGGGTGTACGCTTCGCCGTACTGACCAAGTTTTGCAACGCTGGCGCTGATGCCGGCGAACGCCAGCAAAGGCAAAAGGCCGGACAGGATACTGCCGAACGATTGCACCTGTGCGCCGGCAACGGTCGCGGCCGTGCCGACGTCGCGCACGCGCGCGGCGGCGGTGACCGAGCCCTTCTCCGTAACGACGATGTCAATTTTCTCAGTGGCCATTATGCTCCCCGATTCGGTGCGAGGAGTCGGAAGGATTTAATCGCTTCGACGGCCGCCGCGATGGCTTGCTCAACGAAGCCGGCCGGCGCTTGCGCGGAGTGGCCTTCGTTCAGCCGCACAATATACGGTAGATTGTTCGTGATGTGAATGTCTTGGCCTTGCTTCGTCTGCGTGTTCTTCAGCTTTGCCACCTTGCCAGCAATGCCGCCATCGGTGCCGGCGGACTCGACCACTTCATTCTTCGCGCCGCCGATGCCGACGAGCCAGTTGGTCCGTGCGCGGCCGGTATCGACCGGCGTGGAAAGGGTGACGACCTGAAGCACCGCGACGGCGGTGACGCGCTGCGCCAACGGTGCATTGCGCTCGATGTTAGCGGCGTGGATTTCCATGCGGCGGCCGAGGTCGGACAGGCTTGCCATTCTGACCCTCCTCGGGTTTCGGGGGTGATTTTGTGCGCCCCTGTTTATCCCTCCGCCACCCTAGAAAAGCAAGGTCCATGGCCCTGATATGGCCGTGCAAAAGCGCCCGCTGGTCACCCGAGAGGCGGGTGGCGACGGCCCATTGCTGGATACGGGACCACGGAATCGGCGCGGTCTCCGCCGGGCGCTCCGTGGTCAAGTCCCAAAAGGCGTCATAGAAAAGGTCGAGGCCGGGGTACAATTCCGGCCCCGGCTCCAGCCTCTTCGGCATCGCGATTTTTTGCGACTTGCTGAACTGCTTCGCAAACTGGAGCAGCAACTTTTTGTCGACCGGTCCATGCTCAGCCGCGAAGAGCATGACCGCGATTAGTTTTTTCGGTCAACCTCGGCGCTGGCCTTGCGATAGTTGGCGGCGCGCTTCGATTCTTCGACCACGAAGTAGAACACCTCGGGACGCTTCTCGAACAGCTTGACCACCTCGTCCGGCGTGCACGGAATCGGGACGCCGTCCTTGGCGCGATTCCAGTCCTTGACGATATTGGAGTACAGCTTGAAGCCGATTTCCTTGCTGACGTCTTCCGGCAACTCGACGCCGGCTTCCATCATGCGCCGGTAAGGGCGGAAGGCTTCCTCGGCCGCCTTGGCGAAGGTCTTGTTCGAACCGCCAACGCGCGCCAGCTTGAGGACCAGCTTACCGAATTGAATCGTGACTCCGTTGAGTTCCTTTTCTTCGTCCATCGCAAAGATGGCATCGATGTCGGAATCCTCTGCGAGGCCGACTTTGGTATCCAGCGTCATAGTACCCTCCTCCAAGGCGGCGCGGGCTGCGCCGCCGCAAATTACTCCGCCGCAGTCGGCAGATAAGTCCAGAACATCCACAGCGCAGTATAGTCGAGCGTGGGATGAATCAGCTTGGCGGTCGCCGCATCGCTTTCGATGGGCAACGTAACCGGCTCGTCCTGCTCGACGTTGGCCGCGACGTTGGCCAAGGTCAGCAGCGGCAAGTCGATGGACACGCCGCGATTCGCCTTGGCCAGATGCTGCTCCAGCGTGACGGACGCATTGGCGCGCGCCTGCCGGATGGCATCGACGGTCTGGAAGTAAGCGGTCACCGTGGCCGACACTTCGAACGTACCAGGCGATGAGCTAAACGAGCCGAGCACGCCGAGCGCCTTGTTCTGAGTGATGTTGTTATTGATGCTCAGTTCGAGGTCGGTGAGGAAGGCGAACAGCGGCGTGGGGCACGAGTCGCCATCGGTAACGACCGCCATCTTGATGAGGCTCAAGTCGCTGACCGTGTTGAACGCATCGGTGTCGACCAGCGCCGGGCGGTCGCCGGTCTTGAGACCTTCGGCACCCGTGCGCGTTTCGTTGTCGCCAGCGAGGAAGCTGACGTCGAGCACCGCGATGTCGGCGGTGGTCATATTCAGGGTCAACTCGTTGGCCAAGCAGTTGACGATGTATTCGGCCTGCACCTGTGCCAGCAACGAGTCATCCGGCGCGCCGAGCGAGCGCTCCATCTGCAGCGTCTTGGTAACGATGAGGGCGCGGTCGGTTTCGTTCTTCAGGCAATGCCCGAGGAAGATTTGCAGGGTGAGGCCCGCGCCGGCATCGTCTTCCATGATGAACTGAGTCTTGTCGAAGACGATTTCGTTGGCGCTGGTCGAGCGGACGCGGCAGTAGCCGTTGTCCTCGGGCGTGGCGAACATGGTGCCGCCGGCATCGCCGCCGATGTAAACGAATTCGCCGGGGATGAGGCCGAGCGTATCCAGCGCGCGGCCGGCACCGCCGGTCAAGGTGGCGCTGGCGAACGAGGAGGTGGCGACGTCCGTGGTCGTTGCGATGCTGTTGCCGACCACGCCGGTCACCTTGGCGGTCAGGACCATCGTATCGCCGCCGCCGACCGCAGCCGTGACGTCGGGGTTGATGGTGGTCGCCGAGCCGTACAACGTACCGGAGCCGGCGGCCAAGTTGATGGCCGCGATGAGGTTGTCGATGGAGCCGCTGGCGTCCGCGCCGATTTCGACTTCATTGGCGACCGTGGTCGGGTTCGCCTTGAACAGATAAGTGCGCGAGCCGATGACCACTTCGTCATCGACAACCGGATTCGAGCCGAGCGTGAGCGTACCGGTCGCGGCGACGTTGGCGGCGACCAGCTTGGGGAATTCGGAGGCGGTCGCGTTGATGGACGCGAGGCCCGTGGGGAATTGGTATCCGACTTTCGTGATGTGGCCTTCCGCGCCGGCCTCGGTGACGAGGCCCGTGTCGGTGACCAGCACGTTGGTCGCGGTGGAAGCCGGCGCAGCGACCTTGAGGCCGTTGTTCGCCGTGGTGTCGAAGTCTTCAGCGAAGACCAAGTCGCCGGGTGCGAATGCCGCGCCGCCGCTGGCGACCACGTAATGGTTCGCCGTACCGTCGACGGCGGTGCTGTCCATGTTCGTCTTCTCGCGCGTGGCGGCGAACATGAACGCCTCCATGAGGCCCTGCACGTTGGTCGGCGTGATGTCCTGAACGAAACCGGCTTGCGCGTTCAGGTCGATGATAACGCCCTTTTTGCGCTGGCGCGATGCGTTGATGGGGTTGCGCGCCTTGGTCTCGATGCTGCCGCCGAAGTCGTTGTACGAGTTCGGCTCCAGTTCAATCCAGACCGGAGTCGTCGGCAACACGCCGGGCGTCTCTTCGACCGCGTAACGCAGACCGGTGAAGTTGGAATCCTGTTTGTTTACGAGGGCCATAGTTGCGGTCTCCCTTTAGTTGACTTCGTCCCATGAAAACGATGCAAGGCAATCGATGCGGTACCACGAGCCCTCAACGCCGCGCTCAGGGGTGGCCACAGAGTTGAAAGTCACCGCCCCGGCGCGCTCCCCTTCATAGGCTTTTTGCGCTACCCGTGCAAGCCTCTGCGCCACCGTATAGGCGGACCCGTCCTTGAACGGTACGAAAATCTGCACATGCACCGTCCCGGTGCGGCGGAATCGGCGGTTTCCAAGCGCGGCGGCCCGGCCGCTGGCATGCCGCACGGTCAGCCGTGCCCATGCCTTTGAGCCGTCCTTGGGGTGCGGCTTCAAGTCCTTTTCCAGCGCCTCGAAGACCAAGACCGGCGCGGTCATCGAGCCAACGATAGCCGGAGACTCCGCAAGCCAAATCGTGCGGAGCGCCGCCAAGATGTCGTCGGTCGCTGTTACGATGTCGGCCATAGCGTGAGCCTCATTTTCCAGCCGATGGGGATTCCATCTGGCGCATAAATTGTGATGGCGGAAATGGCGTACACCTCTTGCGCGTTTTCGCCAAGCTGAATCCGTTTCGTTTCGTCCGGCACCACGGAGAAGTCGCCGGGGATGATGCAAATTTTATTTGCCTCGCCCTTCTCGGGCATCTTATCGTCGACCACGACGAACGAGCCGGCAACAGCGGACACGGTGCCCGTACCAACGCGCCACGGCTTGGTCGTGTCGACCGGCGCGGCGTCGGTGTTCGTGAGCATATAGCACGGCCGTCCCATCTCCTTAATCAGCGGGATGGCCTCGGCGCGGATGTCGTCATAAACGGTCATTATCGCATCGTCCGGCGTTGGCCCGAGAGGACGAGTCCGCTGCGGTAGACCAGCCCGTCCGCGAGAGGGTAAGCGCCGATTACAGCAACGCCGGGACTCCCCGCGCCGCTGGAGGCGAATTCGGTTTCGGTTTCGATGACGTCGACCTTGACCTTTTTGCGCGTGACCGCAAGGCCGCCGGTCGGTGCCGGCGTATCCTGATACAGTGACGCGGTCTTGGCCTTGAGCGCGTACTCGGCGGTCGCCGCTTTGATGTCGGTAACGATGCCCTCGATGAGGACGCCAGCGCCGTCATACACTTCCGCGCGCGGCACCTGAGTCGTCTGACCATCGGCCAGCTTGGAGCCGCTGAAGCGGAAGCGCGTGTCGATGTAGTCGGTGGCGCGCACGATGTACGAGCCGATGAGCGCATCGGAGTCCGCGCCGTAGGAGTTGCCACGGTCGTCGTGGTACGCCTTGAATTCGGCGACGGTGATGTAGCCATTGGCGTTCACCACCGTCCCTGCATCATTTTGAACCGTCAGCGCCATCGGCGACTCCTATCATCTTTGCCCTCTTCGTTATCCTCACGCGCGCCGGCCTTCCGCTGGCGCGCGTTTCGTCGTTCCTTAAATCGGTCGATTGCCTCTTCCGATTCATCTTCATCCCGGCTGTGCCTCTTACTGCGCGACATGGTAGCTCCTTGCTTGCGACCGCCGGGGCGGTCTTACTTGGTCTTCGCTTCTGAAACTGCGCCGCCCTGAATCATCGGCGTCGGCTTCCGCACCTCGCCAGTGTTGCCCTGCTTGCGGCGGAGCGACTGGTCGAGAGGCGACAACCCTTGGACCACCGGCTGGCCGGCTTCCGTGAGGTGCGCGTTCAACTTCTGAATCGCACCCGCGCGCTTGTGCGCCTCGGCGAGGTTGTTCGCCTGATAACGCTTGATGGCGTCGGTCAGCTTGCCGCTCTTGTCTTCGCGGTTGATGACCTGAAGGTGCACGTCGCGTTCCTTCTGAAGCGCGGCGACCGCGTCGTTGGCCTTCGAGATTTCGGCCTGCATCTTTTCGATGACCGGCGTGAGCCGTTCAACTTCGCTGCGCGCGTCCTTGACCTGTCCCTGAATCGCTTCCGGTGACGGCCGTTCGACTTCCTCGTCCGGCTTGCCTTCGCCGATGCCTTCCGCCTTGCCGGCGTCGGGGTCAGCCTCGGGCTCGGCGAAGTCGCGCAGGTATCCCGGCGCGGCGGCGGCGATATCGGCGTCGGTGATATCGGCAAGGCCGCTCATACGGCGGACCACGATGAGGTTCGGAGTCTTGTCGGTGTTCCACTGACCGACGTCGGAGTGGTCCATGCTTTCCAGCGCCGCGATAATCTTTTCGGCGTTCGCCGGGACGGCGTCGAGTTTGACGTCCATCTTCAATTGCTGGCCGCTGGCAGCGGCAACCTTGTTCTGATTCTGATTGTTCGACATGTATTTGGTCCTCCAGTTGATGAAAAGGTTATAGCACTTCTACAGCACAAGGAGCAACGCTCCTAAAAGGCGCATGTTCCTTGCTTTTACGGACTCTTAATCTCCAGCAGCGACACGCGCCACACGCCGGTCGTGACCGCTTGTGAAAGCGAACCACTCGACCCGGCGACGACCACAGCCTTATCCCACGTTCGGGTCGACCATACTCCGTTGCCGCCTGACTCCGTATTCCAGCCGGACGGCGGGCCGCCGATGACTTGGTTGTTCAAGATTGCGGACATGGCAAGGACAAGGCTTTGCCCCTTCGTCGTGGTGATTCCGGTGTGCGCCATCGTCGCCGAGTTGCCGGTTTGCGTGCTCAACGTGCCGAACGCGCCAGTGGCCGCCGCGCCGCTGAACTGAAGCACCTGACCCTGACAAGTCAGCGTACCGCCGCCGACAAACTGGAAGCTAGGCGCGGCTTCGGTGCCGTCGACATAACGATACGCAACAATGAAGTCGACGTTCGTGTCGTTCTGCAGCATCGTCCATCCGCCGCTGATAGTAATGATTTTCGAATTGTTTGCGGCGAAGTACGCAATCAAGAGGTTGCCATTCACGCGCGAGCCGGGGAGCGGCGGGTTATAACTGGTCACGGTGACCGACTGAGTCCACGTACCGGCGTTCACATAGGCCGGCGGTTGCCCCATGACGACGTTCATCGAGAGGCCCATATTGTTATTCGTTGCGCCAACGCCTTGGTCGATGGTCGACTGATTCTGGTCGAACCCGAGGGCGAAGGTGCCGGCATCGATGAGGAAGTTCGCCTCGACGTTAGCCGCAAGGTCGTTGCCGAACGTGAATCCAATGTTGCCGACGTCCTTAAAGCGCGAGATGGTCGCCGCCATGTGGAAGCCGATGGCCGGGTCAGCGTTGAACGGCAACGCGAGGCGCAAGTCCTGCGCAAGGTCCGCACCCATGTTAAAGTTGAGGTTCAGGTCATTGAAGTCGTTGCCGTCGTCGACGAACACGTTCACATCGTTGCCGAAGGTGAAGCCGACCATGAAAGACAAGCCGACAACTTGGATGAGTCCGTCGCGGCCGGGCCGACCACGCGGGCCGGGGCCGCCGGGGCGACCACGAGGACCGCGCTCGCCCTTCTGGATTTTCACGGGGCGGGGACCACCGAGAGTCGTCCCCGCTTCATTGGCTTTGATGGACGCCAACTTTTTGCCGAACAGACGCAGGAACTTACCTTGCTCGGTGATGTTCCAATTGTCCGCCGTCCATGGATTCGAATTGATGTCCACGGTGCGCCCTCCGGGGCTTAGTACGAGAGCGTCAAGTTTCCGCTGGCGATTTGCACGGCGAGGCCGTTCGTAATCGACACGGTCGAGATGGCCTTTTTGCAAATCTGATTGCCGGCCGTGGCGGAGTCATACAGCGCCACATAAGTCACCGACCCCGAACCGCTGGAGTTGTCGAAGGCAAGCGCGCCGCTGTTCGACATTGCGCGCGCGGTGACCGAGCCGAAGGTGATGGGCTGGCGCGTGAGCGAGATGCTCTGCGTGACTTCGGTGCCGGCCGCGTCGGGGTCGCCGTTCCAGAGCGAGGCGTACACGGTCGTCGGGGCTGTGCCCATTGCCGTGCCCTTAATCCAGTTGAGCAACTTGTCGCCGACATAGACGGATGAATCGGACATGATTGTGCCTCCTTAGTGTGCCCTCGGTTATAGCAGAAGAAACGCCCGGCCCGCAAGGCTACTCACGGGCCGGGCAACGGTTCGAAGGGAGGAGGGCGGACCCCGCGAAACCGTTATGGGAAGACGCTAACAAAAGTCCAATCGACACCGCCATCGCTGACGGTGCCTTCCGTGTGCGTTGGCGCGCTTGCGCCGGATACGCCTTCGGTCGATGCACAGTACAGATGCCCCGCGTTTTTGCGTTGCATGCTGACCAAAATGTCCTGCCCCTCTTCCCATGCAATGACCGACCGTTGCCGGCGGCGCTTGCGCGCGAAGTACAGGGCCGCAGCCCGTGCGTTTGCCATCTTGGCTCCTTAGTTCAGCGAATCGATGTCGGCCGCCGCGACCACGGTGCGGGCCTTGTGCCGGCGCAGGATACCGAAGATTCCCGCGTTGGTCATGGCCTTCGTAATGGTGAGGGTGCCGGTACCGGCGCTCGTGATTTGAATGTAGTCGCGGGCGATGGCCTCCTCTCGGGTGCGCGCCAGCCCGAGGACGGAAGCGCTCACGTTGGCGACGTACAGCAACTCCCCGGCGGCGATGCCGGCCGGGAGGCCGCCTGCGCCGTTCGAGGAAGTCATCACGTAAGGGCCTTCGCCGTCAGTGATGCCGTGCGTGGTCGCCGCAAAGGTCGGGCCGAAGGTGGCCGCCGCGCCGCCGACCAGCGAGTTGCCGCCAAACGAGGCGGAGACAACGGTGGTCGTGGTTGCGATGCTGTTGCCAGCGGTGCCGGCGGTGGTCGCCGTCATCGTGGCCGTATCGCCAGCGCCGGCCGCCGCGTCGACGGTGGCATGCGCGACGGTGCCGGTGCCGTAAGTCGTACCAGCGCCAGCGGTGCCGTTAACGGCGGAGATGAGGTTGTCCAGCGAAGCCGAGGCGCTGGCACCGACGAGAATTTCGTTCGCCGCGCCGGTCAGCGTGTCCTTGTACGTGTACACGCGCGCGTCGAGCGTGACGGTGGAGTTGTTCAGCGCGTTGGCACCGAACGTAAGGGTGCCGACCGCCGCAATGGCCGCGACGTCGACCGAGTCGACCGTGGTTGCGCTGGCGCTGGAGGTGAGGCGGGTGTCTTGCGCGGCAAGGAATTCGATCAGCTTCTTCGACCGGCGGACGCGGGCAAAGGTGCGATGACGGAGATAGTTCATGGACGGGATACGCATGGCGGGCCTCCTTCTGAGGAATTGCTCGGCTCGTTGGCCGGGTTAATTGGGGAGTCGCGTTGCCGCGACTCCCGATAGCTATTGAGGCGCCTGCGAATTACTTGTCGCCGACTTCTTCCCAATTGATTTCGATGGTGCCGTTGAGCGTCAGGTTCGTCGCCGCCGAACCGACCGCCGTACCGACTGCGGTGGCGAGCATGTTCAGATAGACGTCGATGGCTCCACCGGTACCGTCGAAGTTGACGGGCGCGGCCGGGCCGGCGGCCTTGGCCGGAATCACGCCAGCGACGGCAGTGAACGCGGTCGTGGTCGCGAGGTTCTGAGTCGTGGTCGCCAGCGTGTCGGCATCCTGCGCGGCGGCAACAGTGCCGAGGCCAGTGAAGCCGGCCTGCGTATCGGTGACCGCAGCGGTGTCGTCGGTGGCCGAAAGGTTCACGACCGCGCCCTTGATGGTGATGAGACCCTCGGGGAAGTCGTAGACCTTGAGCGCGAGACGCGCGCTGTGCGAAGCATCGCCGATGAGCGGAACGACCACTTCATCGAACTTGAGGACCGTGCGCCGGGTCTTGCCGTGGCCGGTCTCGTGAGCGGTAACACCCTCGCGGGTCGGGGTTGAACCATACATGAGGACTCTCCTTCTCGTTGTTCAAAATATCCCGCATCGCGGGGCTAATGTGCTGCGCTTTGCCTGCGCTGGTATCCAGTTGGGCGGCGACCGAAGTCGCCGCCCGGTAACATTCCAGATTGCCGCCGTTCGCTTACGCGAATTCGCGGGTGATGAGGCGCGCAATCTTAATCTGCTTGCGCTCCGGGTACACCCGCTCCCACGAATCGGCGTGAGCGAGGTTGTTCGTCGAGTTGGCGTTGCTCGGCCCGCCGGACGCCGGGGTGCCGGCGTACTTGTGGCCGGTCGGGTGAAGCACCCACTCGACGCGGTTGTACAGGGTATCCTGCCCCGAGCCGTTGCCGGAATCGGGCGCACGCTTGGTCTCGGTCGGCACTTCCGGCGAACCAACGCCGAGGCGCACCGCGCCGGAACCGAACAGCCACGTTTCGAAGACGCCGCCGTTGAACGGCACGCCGTCGTCCATGACCACGCGGCGGCCAAGGAAAGTCGGGATGTTCACCTTGCCATCGGCATCGGGGATGAAGTCGATGAGGTTGTTCTTCTGCATGCGCGCGTAAACGAGCGAGTGCACCATGACCAAGGTCAGGTCGCCCATCGAGTCGCCCATGGTAACGCAGGCGTCGATGAAGGCGCTGGCGTTGAAGTCGGTGACGCCGGCCGTATAGCTGGTCGACGAAATGTCGTTGGTCAGGTCGTACTGCGTGGCACCGCCACCGGGAGACGCCTTGTCGTTGTTACGGAACAGGCCGCGCACCGCCGCCACATAGGCGGCCTGCATGCGGAGAGTCCAGTAGTTGCCGACACGCGCGGCAATGGCACCGGCCGGGTCGTCGCCGCTCAGCACGGTCGCCAAGTTCATGGTCGACCACGACTGGTTGCGGCTCAGGCGCACGGCGATTTCCTTGCCGCTGCCGGTATTCTTCGGCGAGGACAGGTCGGTCGGGTCGTCGGTGCCAACGTTCTCTTCTTCGTTGGCAAGGTCCTTCCACGAGGGGACCTGAAACGTGAGACCGCCGCCGGCCAGCTTCTGGTCGAGCGCGCCGTCACGAACGAGCGCACCGCTCTGCACGAGCGCCGACTTCTCTTCGGTGATTTGCTGCGCGTAGGGCGAAAAAACTTCGGGGACGATGACGTCCGAGATGCGAACAACGGCCATGGTGAGCCTCCTTTGCGTTGATGGGGTGCAAGGCCGGGTCCGTATCCTCTGCGCACCATGTGCGCCGGGTCTTCGGGTTTGCCTTTATGCGACGGTCGCGGCTCATTGCCAGCGTGATGGCCCATGCCATCGTTATCGTCTGCAGCCTGTTTACTATGCCCGAGGGGAGGGCGTCAAGCGTGCGCCGGAAGATTCTTTTGGCCGCCCCGGCGGGGCCTGAGAACCGCCCCACGACGCAATAACGGCGGGGCTTTTGGCCCCGCCGTCTATGTTTGCGAACCGCCTTGGAAGCTTAGGCGGCCTTTGCCTTCGGCACCGGGCGCGGCCCGCCGATGGTGGTGCCGGCGGCCTTGGCCATGTTCTCGGCGGCCGGGCGGTCGGTCGAGACCAGCTTGCCCTGCGCCGTAACGTTCCAGCCTTCGGCCGAGAACGGATTCGGGCCGCCATTGCCGTCGCCGCCCTGTGCACCCTGCGCGCCAGCGCCGGTCGCCACAGGCCAGAAGTGCGGACGCGCCTTCTTCTGGTCGGTCACCCACGCATTCGGGTCGATGCCGTCCTTGCTGATGACCTTGCCATCTTCGGCGACTTCGAAGTTGGCGCGGCCGACCGCAAGGAAGTCATCGAGCGCCGCCGGGTTGACCTTGGCGTTCAGCGCCGCCGTGCGAAGCGCGTCGTCGATGGTGCGCGACGTGATTTGCGTCTTGAGCGTTGCGTTCTCGGTCACAGCCGATTCGGCGGCGGCCTTGAGGTTTTTGATTTCGCGCTCCAGCGGACCAGTTTTGGTCTTGAGTTGCGCTTCGACGCCGGCACGGATGAGTTCGGCCGTCTTGGCGGCGTCCGGCGTTGCGCCGACCGATGCCTTGAGCGTGTCGTACTCGGCGAGCTTCGCGTGCACCTCCTCGGGGTCGAGCCCTTCGAAAGTGGTCAGCGTTGCGGTTGCCGTCTTGAGCGTCTCCTTGGTCTTGGCGTGGTCGGCACGCTCCTTGGTCAGCGAAGTATTGAGGCGGTCGATGTCCGCCTGTGACTTTGCGCCTTCGACCTGCAGTTCGAACTTGTCGCCCTTCTGAACGTAGAACGGGCGCGCGGATTCCTCGACGTCTTCGAGACGGTCGATAATCATTTTCAACAGCATGTATGAGTCCCTCCGTGTGCGATTTGGCGGCACGCCATGCGCGCCGGCTGAACCCATGTTCAGCATCGTCCGCAGAGGTTTAACAAATTTGGTTAATGGCCGCAAGGCCCGGCCGGGGCGAAGTAAAACGCGGCGCGCTAGGGCAAAGCCCGAGGGGATAAGCGCGCCGCGCCATTCAGCACCGGTCCCTAGCCGGTACCTCACGGGCGCGCGGAGTACATCCGTCCGTCGCGCCTGTTCTAGTGGTGCCACGCCGTCCCATTCCCGCCAAAGGCTAGGGGCTTACAGGCGCAGCGGTGGTCAGTTAGCCGGTCGGGATACCGGCGTCAAGGAATTCCGGCGCTTGGTATCCGGCCACGTCGCCCTCCATCATGCGCCGGGACATTTCGGCGGCGTGCTCCGCATCGGGGTCGCGCCGCCGTATCAGGCGCTCAGCGATGGCGTCCGCGATGCAAAACCGCAGCACCGCCTTGGCGTGCTCACGCTGGAGGGCCGTCATTTTCATCTTCGGAATCGCGTCGGCCATGTCCTTGAGGAATCGGTTGATGTCGTCGGTGACGACGCTGGCGCGCGGCGCACCGCTGCCCCATTTGATTTCGCTGATGGGCGCACCCATCGCGACGCACGGGCGACCGCATGCTGTGCAAATCGAATCGTCGCGGTCAGCCTTGCATTGCGAGCAGTACCAGTGATGCGGTGGCGTGTCCTCCACGACCAGCGCCGGCACATCGTCGGCCGCCTTGCATTCCAAGCAGCCGGCGGAGCCGTGATGGCACCGATGGAATTCGCAAAACCACGCGCGGTCAGGAAGCGCGGCGGCAACTGGTCGGCTGCGGTTCATGCTCAACTCCTGTAAGTCATCGCGCCGGCCTCGTAGTACGGAGCGCCGTTGCGGACGGGTGAGTCGAATCGTGCGGGCTTCGTCGGCGCGCACGGCCGGTCGGGAAACGTAAGAGGCTTCGCGGCGGCGCGCAACTGGCCGGCCGCACAGCAACACATCGAGCAAGGGATGTGCGTGCGTAGGTCGCGACCGTCGCGCACGCAACGCGGCGGGGCCTTCGCCTTCGGCTGCTCGGGCAGCGGGCGGTTGCCTGTGAAGATTGCCATCACGCCGGCCGCCGCTTGCGGTCGAGCAACTCGACGGGCTGGTAGTGGTAGTCGGTCAACCACTTCGCCAGCTTCTCGGGGTCGAAGGCGGTTGTGACAATCATCCCGTCCTCCAGACTGGTGATGCACATTAGCGGTGGCTTTGTGCTCGCCTCATAACCGATGATGAACCGCTCGGTGGTGCTTTGCTTCCCGAGCCGCTGGCCGGGGATGACGTCGACCGCGTTCCAAATAACCTGCATGGGTTAGACTCCGTAAAGGTCGTCGAGGGTTTCAACGACGTCGGGATGCACGCCAACGGCCTGAAGGCCCTGCCACTTGCGCTCATCGCCGTTTTTGTACGTGGCCTGCACGCGCACGCGACCCTCGCATGTGGTGAGGCGCAAGATGCCGCTCCGCGCGTCGAACGAAGCGGTGAATCCGAAGTGCTCAATCGGCGTAAGGTCAGTCGCGCGGCATTGCTCCAGCCGGCCGACCGAGCGCGATGCGCGGATGTATTCGCACTTGTACAGCGGCACCTTGTCGGAATCGAGGCCAACGGGCTGGAGCACCACGACCAGCATCGTGGCGCAAGGCTTGTCCGCATCGGTGAAGATGCACAGCCGGCCAATCGGGAAGGCGCGGCGGTTGAACGTGATGTCGTCGTTGGTCAGCATTGCTCAGCGCTCCAGATTGAAAATATCGTGCATGGATTTGAAGTCGCCGACTTGCCACGCTTCGAGTGCGTCGTAGCACGAATCGCGGGAAAGCTTCAGCGCCTTCTCGATGACCTTCTCGGCGGAGTACGCGCACACGGCGGGATTCGCCTTGTACCATTTGGCAAGGCAAGCCTCGCACGGGTCGCCGCTGTTACAGCGCGGCGGGACGATGGCCTTGTAGCGGGTGGCAACCTTGCAGCGCTTCATCGGGGAACCTCGACCACGTTCAAATCCGTCTCAGCAGGGTACCGCTCCTTCACGCGAAGCGCAAAGGCTATCGCATCCACCCGAGAGGGGAATTCGTCCGCGAGGTTAACGTCGACCAGCGACACCGTCATACCGCCGGAATCGATTTCGGTGCGTACATAGTGCAACGGCCGGTCGCCGCCGGGGCAAACCTCGGGGCCTGTGCGCGCGATAACAATCTTCATCGGCCGCGCGTTGACCGGTGCCGGCGTCGGGATGAGGCCGCTGGCCGCATGGCGCTCGGGAGGCAACAGGCCGAGCAGTTGCTGGTAGATGACGGCCTTGTGAGATGCCCATCCGGCGTCGAATGCGCGGCGGACCAAGTCATAGGACGGCGCGAGGGTGCCGTTCGTGTTCATGAATGCCTCCTTATGGGCATCACGCTTGGCGTATTGATTCATCGTTTATCCTCCAGCGCCGTCAGCCGGCGCATCAAGTCGGTGAAGTCGAAAGGCTTGTGCGAGTGGCGCTCCAAGGCGTTGAGGCGTTTGTTCACATCGCCCTCCAGCGTCTCAAGGCGCGCGGCCAGTTCATCGGCGCGGGTTTCGAGCGACTCAACGCGCTCCTCCAGCGTCGGCGGCGGTGGCGGGTTTGGCGTGAAGTCGGAGCACATACTCCACGCGCGATAAGAGCGGCACATACACTCGCCATGCGCGTCGTCCCGCGCGCATCGTCCGCCGCGCTGGTCGCGCCGTGATGCGGCGGCGTCTTGTTTGCGCGAGATGGCTTGGCGCTCTTCGCGCGTAAGGCTACTCACGGAGGTCGCGCCAGATGTCGGACGAACCGCCGTTGAGGAAGTTCACCCACATGACGGCTTTGAACTTGGTCGGGACTTCGAGCAATTCGCTCCACACGAACGCATCATTGACGTCGCGTCTGTGGTATCCGACCGAGAATGAGCCGTTTTCTTTTAGTCTGAACGTGTGCATGGCGTTTTCCTTTTCCCTGTGATGACCACATCAACGAGCGGCCAGTACGTGCGGGTCGCCGGCCGGCTGTTGAGCACACCGCCCTTGCGGCGTTTGCTTTCCAGCATCACGAGCACGGTGAGGCCGTGCTTCGCGTCGGGCATGACGCCCTCGATGTATCCGGTGCGGCCGTTGAAGATGTGCGCCGCCTTCGTATTCAGGCGCGCCTCGCAGCCGATGAGGATGTTGCTGGCGAAGCGAGTCGCCATGCGAATCTTCTCAGCGTAACGGATGGCCTCGCGTTCGGGATTCATTTGACCCCCAAGTTGGCCAGCACCTCGTCGGCCTTGCGGCATTCCTCGGCCGCCTCCTCGGTGACTTCCCATCGCATGGCGCGCGCCGCATCTTCGAGCGTGAGGTAACACTCGCCGGCATCGCGACTCACGCTGTGCCGGTTTTGCTCCTCGCGCCAGTTCTTCGGCAACGCCTCGGGCCAATCGCGGCAATGGAGCGTTGAGCTAGTCCAGCCGGCTTTGACTTCCATCGTGTGCCGGTTCTGAAAATAGACGCGGAGGTATCCGTGCGGCGTGGCCTTGCACAGCGCCATGATATCGGAGACCGGCATCGGCTGCGGCTTCGCATAATTCGGCCACTTGAGCGCATGGAGTCGCTTGTGGAGGCGCTCGATGCGCTCAGCCTTCTCGGCTTTGGTTTCGCGCGGCATCACTTGGCTCCCTTGAGGATATCGTAGAGGCGGGCCTTGCTGTCACCGGGCAATCCGATTTTTACGATTCGCACAGATTCAGCGCATTCGAATCTAGCGGCGTTGCCGTACTCGTGCATCAGCGTATCGAATGCTGCGTCCATTGCGTTGGCCTTTTGGACGCGGGTTAGTTTCTTTTCCGGCATGTGAATCTCCGTGGCGTTGGCGCACCTTGCCACAGCCGTTCGCCTTTGCAAGCGGAATCTGTAGCGTGGTTAATCCGCTGACAGGCCGGCCCGCTTGAACGCCGCCGGCTCCAGCTTTTGCAATTGCGCCAGCGTGTACGGCTCGTTATTGCGATTCACGAATCGGTCAAGCGACAACCCGCCTTTGCGGAATAGCGCGGCCTTGCCCTTGCCGAGAACGTCCTCTTGAAAAGCGACGGTTTGCTTTGCGAGGAAGTCCTGATACGTGGTCGCGGCTGGCACTTGCCCCGTCAATTTTTCGACCATCGCGCGCCGGTCCTTCTGATTCAATCCCTCAAGGTCCGCCTCGGTTGCACCCGAGGCAGGGCGTTTACCGATGAGTTTGCCGTCGAGCGCTGGCACGCGCGTCGACCTGCAGTTCCAGTGAATCGGCGGGATGGGGCCTTCGCCAATCTTGAACACCTTGCCATCGAGCGCCGCGCACTCTTCGGTCGTGCGCGAGTCGAGCGTGGCCACATACACCTCCTCGCTGAAGATGTCGTCGTTGGCTTGGCTGAACGCTTGGCGCGCTTCGTTGGCGATGAAGTTGGTCGCGGTGCGCGTGATGGACGTGGCATCGCGGCGCGCAATTTCCATCACACCGTCAGCGCCGTCGAATTGCGAAGAGCCGACCACGCGGCGCACGATATCGTTCGTCGTTTGCCCTTGCGTCATTCCGATTTTGACCGCGTCCATGATGCGATCAGCATCAGCATCAGCGAGCCCCGATGCCCATTCCTTCATCAGCCGTCCCTCGAAAGGCTTCGACCGCACGATGGACGCAAGCTGAGTCGCCGTGGGGACGACGGTATCCAGCACGACCGGCGAGTGCTCTTTAACGGCGCTGTTGATGAACGCGGCCTCGGCCTTGGCCACCTCGGCGAGGTTGTCGTTCCACATGTCGGTCGCTTGGTCGAAGCCGGCCGCACGGATACGCGCAACGATTTCGGCCAGCACCTTGAGGCGCGCCGTGGTCTCGGGGCCGAAGTCGACGCCGCCCTTGAGGATAGTGGCAAGCCGGCGCTCCAGCGCCGCGCGCAACGCGTCCTCGGTGCCGTCGAGCACCTTGATGATGTCGTTGCTGAGTCCTGTGCTGAACCGCTGCAGGTAAATCTGCCGGCGGACTAGCGCATCACGCAGGAGTTCGTTTGACGTTGCCATTGTAATCACGCTCCAGTTCGTCGATGGCGTGCCGCAAATCCTTCATCTCGGCGCGCAGGTCGGCGACGTTGTCGTACTTGATTTTCGTCTTCGGGTCGCGGGCGATTTTGCCGAATCGCTGTAGCTTGCCGATGGCCTTTATGACTTCACCGGCCTCTTCGAGCACGCGCGCAATGCGCTTTGAACGGGTCTTCGGAATCAGGTCTTGGCGCATTTGCGTTTCCTTTTCAGTTCCTTGTGTACACTGAGGAGGGCATCGAAGTCGATGACCTTGGCTCGCACGCGGCGATTCGCGAGCCGGCTTATCATGGTCCGGTGAGTGCCGTTCCAGATGATGATTTTGCCGCTGAATTTGATGTAACAAGGCAGACGCCAGCGCGTCCAGTTGTTCCACGTCCACCGCTTGGCCAGCCACACGAGAGTCTCGTACCGCAGGCACCGCTGGAGGGTCCAAAAGTTGTCGCCCTGTACGTTCACCCATTGCGTCGTCATGAAGTAGTCCACCTCGCGGCGCTTCATAATGGCGTGAAGGAATTCGTCGATGTGGCGCGGCGTCATTCGCGTCTGGAACGCACACCGCTTGCCGTTGTGGACGTAATTGCTATGCGCCCGCGTGTTATTGTAGCGCGGCAGCATGTCGATGGCCCGAAGGAGTTGAGCGCGATTCACGGTTTACCGCTCCAGCGTCGAGCCCATCGCCAGAGCGCATTCTGGCGACGGCCGCGCCGCCATTCGCCATCCAAATCATCGGCCACCTTGAACAGAATGCCGGCGACGATGAGGAACGGGACGGCAAGGACGCAGCCGAAAATGGCAAAGCCGACCGCGAGGCCCTTTGTGATTTGGCTTATGATGCTAATCATTGCCCGCCTCCGTGCGCGCCACGATGGCGAGCGGGTCGGGGCCGGGATTGTTGAATCGGCCTTGGCCGCCGGCCACGCTCAGCACCATAAAGAACAGGATACCGGCCAGCGCCAGCAACGGCACCCATGACTCATCAGGCTCACTCGGTTTCGGCATCGGTTGCTCCCTTGAATGCGTCCATGACTTCCTGCGGCAACTCGGTCACGCAAAACGTGCCGCTCGATGTGATGACTTGCGTCTTTGCTGCAGCGTGGCATTCGCTTGCTCGTGCTGGCAACACCGCGACGAGCGCGTCGTGCTGAATCCAGAGCGGCGCGCCCGTGGGATTCGTCAGAGCGACGAATGCGTAGAGTAAAAATGGAGCAAGGTACCGCATGCTCACCTCCGCAACGCGGTCGGCGGCGGCGCGAGCACGCCTTGCGTATGCTGGTCGAGGAAGATGCGGAGCGGCGCGCGGCCGGGTGCGAAGTTGATGAAGCCGACCGAGAACACCGTCGCGCCCCACGCCTTGAGCCGCGTGGTCAGTGTTCCCTCCAGCGACTTCTCCAAATCCTTGAGGCCGCCTTCAGCAACCAAGTCGGCCAGCGTCTTCTCGCGCACGCGCTGCGCAAGATGCGTCATGGCAAGGCCGGCGGTGGATTCGTTGAAGTCCTGAACGCCCGTGCAATGCGTCACCACGTCCGTCACGCGGAAGCCGATGTTCACGCTGAAGCAAATTGGCTTGTCGTCTTTTGTGATAACCGATTGCACCGGAAGGTCGAGCACCTCGTCGACCACGTTGTACTCCTCGACCTGATGAATCAGCCACACGCGCCAGTGAGGGCCGGGCTTCAGTTCTTTGGGGTTGCGGCCAAGCGTCCATCGGACGCCGCGTGCATAACTCTTGATGATAACGAACGGGAACAGGCTCATCAGGTTTTGGAAAATGACTTCGAGTAGCGTGCCGCTCATGGAAATGCCCTCACCTTGTGAACGGCGGCGAAGGTACGTCTCCGCGCGCCGCGATGTCTAGTTTTATTTCGGAGGGGTTTTGGCCTCGGCGGGCTTCGCCTTTTTGTCCTTGACAGGCGGTTTCTCGTCGTCCTTTGCCGGCGCATTACCGGGGCCGGCACCGAGCGGTCCACCGACTCCGCGAGTCGGCGCAACCATCGGCTCCTCGCCGCCGACTTCGTCCATCTCTTCCTCGAAAGTCAGCTTTGTGAATTCGCGTTTGACCATCCAATCATGGATTGACTTTTTGCTGATGGGCGCACCGAGCATCTTGGCGCTCATCAGTTGGACGAGGTCTTGTGCCAGCGCCTCGTTATCAGCGAAGTCCAGATTCGGCTTGACCTTGACCTTCTCAGGGTCGGCACCGACCCAAACCGCAGCGGAGCGGAGCAATTGCTCCAGCGCAACGCCGCCGGCCTTGGCGACGGTGGTGAGGGTGGACGTGCGTGAGGCGACACGGATACGCAACGCATCGCCGGACTCAGCCGCGTTGCCGCGCTCGGTAAGCAACTGGCCACCGATGCGTTCAGCCTCCTCGCGGTCGTCCTGAATCGCTGTACGCAGGTCGCTGATGCCTTCGCTTTCCGCGCCGATGTACTTTGCATCGCCGTTCAGCGGCACGTCGATGACGTGTCCCGCGCCGACCTTGGTCGTTTCCTTTTCGCCGGGGACGGCGGGCGGGCGTCCCATGAGCACGAGCGTATCCTGCCCTTGCATGTACAGCGCCTGCCGATAGTCGGCCTCGGTGCGATAGATGGCAAGGGCAATGCGCGCCAGCGCCATCATCGGCGGAATGTCGGGGTCCGGCACAAGGTCGCGCGGGCCGACGAACACGAATGGGATGGACTCCAGCGCGCGGCCGGCCAGTTGCGGCACACGGAAGTCGGCCAGCACGGCGTCATCGCGGTCCTTCACTTCGGCGGCCACGTATTGCTTGCCGAGCGCCTTGATGCCCGGCCAAACGTCGTCGACTTGCTCGGCCAGTGCGAGGATGCGGTACCGCGTCACTTGCTCCCATGCCAGCCCGTGAATGCGCTCTTGGCGCGTCTCGTTCAGCACCACGAGTTCGAGCGTGCGAAGGCCCTGCAGGTCGCCGACCTTGCTGGTATCCCAATTCCCCATCGACTCGGTCGAATAGCTGACGATATACGGAAGTGCCGAGGCCGCTGCGCCGGTCGCGACGTCGAGCATGAGCCCGACTCGCCCCATAAGCAACTGCGCCTCGTTTGTTTTCTGCAAAAGCGTTTGCATGTCCTCGCCGTTGAAGGTTGCCGACTTGAGCATGTCCTCCAGTTGCGGCGGTACTTCGATTTCGGCGGGCTTGGAGTGCATCACACCGAGCGCCGCTTCCAGCGCGGGCCGAACCATTTCGTGATACACGGCGCGGCCGAGATACGCCTCATAGGCGAGATAACCAGTGCCGCTCGGGGCGGTCATGCCGTCCTCTTGCATCGTGCCGGTCGGCTTCAGGTATTCCTGCGCGGCCTTTTTGATGCAGCGCTCACCGCTGTACGCATCGCGCATGATTTTCCAGTCGGGCTCGCGCGCGGTGTACGCCGGATGCTTGCTGCTGAGATTCGCCGCCATGTGTGTCCTCCCTTAAGCCGGTGAGCCGACCGGCGCGCACGTTGTATGTACTTCGGCCGTGGTGCCCTCGGGTCCACCCATTTCCGTGACGATGGCAATCGCGCGCACAGCATACGCCAGTTGCATAGCCTGTTCGGCTGGCCTTGCGACTTCACAGTCTTCGCGCGTGGCGTATGAATCCTTCGACGTGTAATTGCCTTGGTCAAGCATCGCACCAGTGGGACTCAGGAACATCACAACGGCCAAGACTTTGAACATGATGTCACTCTCCCGCCTTGCGCGATTGCCGCCAATGCTGCGGCGGGTTATGCAAGCGATACCGCGTCTCATCGCCAGCGTGGTCCTCGGGGTGCTCGACGTCGTCGGGCTCCTTTTCGGAACGTGGCAGTATTGGTACCGTGTTCAGCCATTGGACGCAACCCTCGCAGATAAACAGCCCCGGCTTAGTGCGCCGGCCCTTGATGGGCTGTGCCTGTTTCAGCATCGCGCGGATTTGCCTCCATCCCGCCTTGCGTGAGCCGGGTGCCTTGTCGGCCTTTTGCCAGTCTTGCCCTCGGTACCACTTGCCATTGATTTGGACCGGCTTTTTGAATTCGTCGCTGAAGTTGATGCCGTGCTCGTTCGAGAAAATGGCGCTATCCGCCGGCCCGCACCGCGCGCGGCCGTAAATGCCCCACGACAATTCGCGCTCGATTATACCCGAGGAGATTTCGCTGCTGGTCAGTCCGAGGCCCTCGTTGCGCTTGCCGTTCCAGCCGTACCACTCCTTAAAGCGGAACAGGTCGCCGCGAATCGTTTGCTTTACGATGCCGCCGGGGAGCACTAGCTCCTCGCCATTCGATTCGGCGTACCAGCCGACCGAGAACGGCGCGCTCGACCCGTCGTCGTATGCCTTGTCGATGTACCAATCCTTCGGCGGCATGAAGTCGGGCAGCACGTTGACCTTCGGATTCCACACGTCGCTAAACATGCCGCCGGCAACGATATCCCATGAGCCTGCCACCCACGCCTGCTGCCGTGCTGGCGAGTCGGCCGACATGCTGAGCGTGGTGACGTACTCAGGCTCGGCGGTCATGAGCACCTCGTTGTCGAACAAGTCGCAATGGATAGCGATGCGCGGGCGCTCCAGCTTTCCATCGTCCGTCATCGAGTCCTTGATGACCTTGCCCTTCATCGCCGGCAAGCGGAATCGGTCCTTCACCCATGAGTGACCAACGCCGAACGGATTCGTCGTTGCACAGTATCGGCGAGGCATGTCCGCGCGCGAGGAGCGGTTGAGCGACATGAACATTTTGTACAGCTTGTCATCAGGCCACGTCGTCAACTCCTCCCACGCAATCCACGGATAGGCGTGGCCATGGTAGTTGTAATAATCCTTTGGCGCTTGCGCGTATGCGAATCGAAGCGTCTCGCCTTGAGGGAAGTGCCACGTATAGGTCGATTGATTGTATCGTGCACCGGGGCACACGCGCGGGAACCAAATCATCGACTTGTCGATGACGTCGCGCAACTCGGGGAACGTGCGCCGCAGCAGCAGGCCCTTCCATGCTCGGCCGAATCCTTTGTTCACCGAAATGAAGAAGTCCATGAGCAAGACGTCGGTCTTGCCGCCGCCTCGGTTGCCTTCGAGCAGCACCTCCCAAATCAGTTTCGTAAAGAATGCCTGCTGACCGCCCTTCTGTGCGTCCCAAATAACCGCGCGCCCCGAGCCATCGGCCGCGAGCATTTGCACCTTGGTCGTCGCTGAGCCTTGCCCGTACTCAAGGGGCTCTTGCACAACGGCGAAGTGCGCGGGGTTAAAGGGGTCGTAGATGGCCATCGCGTTAGTGCCCCTTCATGATGCGGCCGACCAGCGAGTCGATGTCGCGCTCGCGCGCGTTGGCTGGAACAGCGTAACAGAATTCGCAAGTGGTGACGGGGTCGCTTGCCAGAGGGCATCGCCCCTCGCCCCGGCAGATAAGGATATGCGCTGGAGCGTGACCCTGATGCGCGCGCACGACGTCCGCGTTACTTTTTGTCTGGAGCGCGTGCGCCAACTGGTCGCGTAACTTTTCGAGTAAGTCGTCCCGCTGCAGCAGCCCCATAGACCCTCTCCCATTCCGCCTCGTCGACCATTGGGGCCGGCACCTGAACGACACCATACGACGCCTCGCCGCTTGCGTCCACGCCTGCGGGGTTTTGCGGAGGCGCGTATTGCTCCCGATACTTTTCAGGATACACCGCCTTCGCTTCCAATTCGAGCAAGCGGTCGCTGTACTCGCGAATCACACCGACCTGCCCGTTGCCAACGTCCTTGCCTTGTGAACCGAACACGGGCTTGAGCACACCGATGAAGCCGCGCCGAACAATCTCGCCAGTGATGCGCTCGCGCCAGTCTTGCAGGGCCTCCTGTACCAGCAAACAAAAACCGGGCTCGATTTGGCACAGCGTGCGGAAGGCGCGACCGCTTCGACCGATGCGATAGGCCGACTGATTCCACTGGCCGGTCTCGGCGTACAGGATGAGGAATTGGTTTTGCTCTTCCGGCGTAATGGCGTTGGCGTGTTGCGTGGCCTTGGCGACCGCTTGGTAGTTCGGGGCCGGCACCGCCCGACTCGGGCGCGGCGCATCGGCGTCGAATTCGTCCACCTCGCCGCCCTCCACCTCTTGGTCCCGGCCGCCCCATGACCCGCCATCGGCATCGCTGGCCTGTACCGCGTCCGCTTGCATGCCCTCGTCGTTACGTTTGCTCGCCATTGCCCTGTTCTCCTGTAACGGCAATGCGTTGCCGCGACTCCTCGCGCACGCGCGCGCGTGTGGACGATGCTCGTGCTGGCGCGCGGATGTCAACCACCCGAGAGGGGTGAATTGCACAGTTCAGAATCTTACCGCATCGTTCGGCATCGCCTAACTCACTGTTCTATTTATTCTTTTATAGAAGATGTTGAAGGATGTGGAAGGATGTCGAACAATAACAACCGACAACGGAATCGACTGCGCGTGTGCCTTCCCCTAACGGCTCTTCCCTCGGGTATCGGCACCCTACCGCATCGCGGCTCATTCTGTAATCATTTCATGGAGTTAAGCGATGTCGAACAGGCCATATCCGACCCGCACCCTACCGCATCGCCGCCGGCTAGAACGGGATTTCGGGGTCGCCCTTGTCGGCCTTGCCCGATGCGGTACCCGGCGCACGGCTGGCATCGGAGTCGTTGCCTTGCCAGCAATCGACGTCGGTATCCCACTGTTGCGGCCCGAACTTGTCTTCGAATTTGGCGCGCAATTCGTTCAGCGGCGGGAATTGAATGCCGCGCAACTTTACCCGAGGGCGGTGCCACGGCTTACAGCCCCACTCCTTGAGCTTCATACCCATGGCGGTCGGGGCCATGAACTTCAACTCGTAATGCGTGCTCTGGATATCAGTCCAGAACGAGCGGCCGTGGTCGTCCTTGGTTGTGACGGCCACATCCGGCGCGCGCTCATAGCCGAACGGGATGATGCCATCGTGGCAAACCTGTTCGATCAGCGCATCGAATCCGCGCCGGCTGAGCGCCTTCTGGCGCTTGAGCCCTTCGGTGTTCGGCACCTTGCGGATATCGAATGCGGTCAAGTCGAGGTTCAGCAACAGATGAAGCAGCGCCTCGTTGCCGCCCTTGTTATTCATCTGGTCAGCGATGGCGGCGAAGTACGCGCCGTTCTGTTGCGAGCCCGTACCGACGTCGAGCACAAAGTAACGGCGCTCATCGCTGGAGGCTGGCACCACCCAATCGCCATTTGATGCCATGAAGATGTGCAGGTAGTTCGGGGCCTGATAGGCGTTGATGCCCTTCGGCTCGATGATGATTTCCGGCTCGGTGATGAGCACCTTGAGGATTTGCTCGTGCTTTTTGTCGCCAGCGAAGAAGCACTCATCGGCGAACAGAATCGACACTGTTTCGAGGTGCTGGTTAAACTTGCCGGTCAAGTGTTCGGCGTTGGTCACAGCGAGGAAGTGCTGGCCGAACAGTCGACCGAACGTGCGGATGAAAAATCCCTTGCCGGTGCCCTTGCCACCCCGGAGACACGTTGCCACGCCGCCCGGCCGGCCACGATTTTGGACCGCATCGGCCATGAGGTGCATCAGGTATTGATAGTTCGCCTCGTTGCCCGAACAGATGTTCTCGCGCATGTGCGCCAGATACAGACCACAGTCGCCGGCCTTCGGTACAACGGTGAAGCCGCGCCACAGGTTCAGCGCATCGCCAACGATGTCGGCGTCGTGGTGAGGGAGGTATCGCAAGCCGTCATTGTATTGCCGGCGCTGCTTGTTCTTAATCCACCATGAGCCGAGCGGGATGCGAGTCACCTCTCCCTCAATGAGGAATTCCTTGAACCGATTCGAGTGCAGGTTCTGGAAGTCCTCGAACGTGCTGTACTGAGGCAACCATCGGTCGGGGTAGATGGCGCTCAACCCCTGAGTCATGACGCGCGTCTTGCCGTACACGTTGACGACGGCGTACTTGTCGTTCATCTCGCCAAGGTCGTCATCGTTGTCGATGGCAAACATATGGCCGCGCTCGATGACACGGCGCAACTCGCGGTCGACGTTCTTTTTCTCGCGCGCGCACTCACCGATTTTCCAATCGGGGTCCATGATGCAGTTCGCAATGATTTGGTCCGGCACCTTGGCGCGGATGGCTTGGCACACCCACGCGAACAGCGCCTTGGAGCGGTCGCCGCCATAAGTGTTCTCAGTGTCACCCGTGAATCCGAACGTGCTCCACTTTGCTCCGAGCGTCTTTGTCAGGCGCTCATCGTTCGGGGCCATGCGCTCATAATTGCCACTGATGACGATGTCGATGCCCTTGGTCGGTCCCGCGCCGGGCTTCTCCTCCGCCTCCTGAATCTTCATGGCCTTGGCGAACGCCGTGATGGGATACTTGGCGTCGGTGCGGCTGTAGATGGCGGCCACGCTCGGCTTGCGACCCTTCTTCAGCTTGGTCGTGTTCGGGATGTTGATGGTGCCGGGGAGCCGCATGATGCGGTCGATGTTGTGGCAGTTGTCGCCCTGCAGGTCGCGCTCAAGCTGGATATTGTACAGCTTGGCGTCCTCGGCCTTGACCAAGTCGCCACCGATGTCCAGCGGCTCCTCAAGCAACCAAAACGCCTGCGCGCCGCCGCCTGAACTGATGATGAGCGAGGGCGGCACCTTGTACGCTTCGAACATCTTGATGATGCGTGCGGTGCCATCCGCCTGATTCTCGCCCGGCCGCACATCGCTATCGACCTGCAGCGCAACGATGCGCGCGATGTCGGTGCGCTCGGCCTTTTTGTCGATGGCGTGCGTGAGTGGGTTGACGCTGAAGTAAAGGTTCGCCTTGCCTTGGCGCGCATCAATCCACTTTGCGACGGCGTTCCAATCGGTCGGCGCGGGGAATGACTTGGACTCGAACAGGCCCTTTTTACCGGTGGCAAGTTCGGTATGCGATGCGCTGAGCACCGGGAAGCCCGGCCACGATTGAAGGAATTCAACCGCAGCGGCTGTATTGGGAATCGGCGCGGTGTCATCGACCATCAGATATTCCACCTGTAATAACGCTTGGTCTTTTTGCCATCGATAACCTCTTCGATGGTCATGGCTTCGCCCCATGACGGCCCGCACTCAACATCGACAACGGTCGGCACGAGCATGGGCACGGCGCTCTTCATCACGGCAGCGGCTTCATTGGCGTCCTCCACAGACGGCAAGCTAAAATCTAGCTCGTCGTGCACTTGTAGCAGCATTTTGTCGCCGAATCTAGTGTCCGCAATCGCCAGCATAATCCGCTTGGTTTGCTCTGCGGCGGTGCCCTGAATCAGCCGGTTGAACGCCTTGTACGTGAATTCGTATTCGCCCTTGTGATTCTTTTCGAAGTGGCAACGCCGGCCGCCGAGCAGCGTGACGTACCCGTTCTTATCGGCCTGCGACTTCGCAATCTTGGCCATCACTTTCAGGAACGGCAACTCACCGTCGAACTTGTCGATGATTTTCTTTCCCTCTTCGCCCGCGCCGCGATAGCTGAACGCGCCCGGCTGGCGCATCAACTCTTGACCGCGCTCGGAGTCAACGGGGACCGGTGCCCATATGGCGCGGTCGTACACCACCTCCACGGATGGCAGGCCGAGGTTGTCGCACAGCTTGCCCTCGCCTTGGCCATAGCAACGCGCCAGCCACATGATTTTTGCGGTCGGCCGCGACACGCCGGCAACCTGAACGATGGGGTCATACGTGTCCATCGTGGGGTCGGCGTTGAGGCGCTCGCACAGCTTCAGCGCGCCGCGCACCTGTTGCACCATCTTGGACGAGCGCTCGTTGATACCTTGCTCCACGAGGGCGCTGTAGTGGAACGACCACTTCGGCTCCTGTTGCTTCAAGTCGCACGCGCACCACAACTCACCCTCCTCGGGCTCATAAATGGCGCGCCACATCGGGCCGATTTGGTTGTCACCCGAGAAGCGGGAGTTGCCCGGCTGGTTTTGCATGTTCGGCGAGGAGGCGCTCATGCGTCCGAACCGCGCGCCGCTGTCCTCATCGGTGTCGTCGTCGGTGCGCTTCATCTGATTGAACGTGCAATGTATGCGGCCGTTCGTGAGGTGGTTGCGGATGCTGGTACCGAACGTCCGCACGCGCGCAACTTGACGGGCGCGCACGATGGCCTCGGCGACGGGGTGCTTGATGACGGCGAGCACGTCCTTTTTGACGGACTCCTTGCCGCTGGCCAGCACCGGCACAGGGATGTCCACGGCCTTGAGCGCGCGTGCGATTAGGTCCACGTTCATCGACTGGCCGACCGGGATGTCGATGCCGGTGGCGTCCTTCACCTTGGCGAACGCAATGGCCTCTTGCTGGCGCGTCCACTCCTCGACCTTCTCCAGCCGGTCGAGATTGACGCGGATACCACGGCGGCGCATTCGCAACAGCACCGGCAACAGCTTGGACTCCATGTCGAACACGTCGAGCAAGCCTTGGTCGTCCATGCGCGTCTCTTGCTTGCGTAGCACGAGCAAGGGCAACGCCGCGTCGTCCTCGGCATATTCGCCAACGTGACGCGCCGGCATACGCCATAGGTCAGCCTTGGGGTCGAGGTGATATTGTTCGGCGGCGACACGCAGGCCGTCTTCGTTCTTACCAGCGAAGCCGAGGCGCTTGGCGATGTTGTCGAGGTTGTACGATTGCTCCAACTCGTTCAGCAAAGGGTCGGCAAGGCTGACGTCGCGATACGCCTTGACGTGAGGCATGTGGACGCCAGCTTCCCACAGGTAATCGAGGTCGTAACTGAGATTCATCCCGACCACTTCACCGTCGAACGTCTTGAACTGGTCTTTGATGTAGCTGTACACCTGTTCGCGGTCGAGGTTGTCGCCGCCCTGATGCCCGAAAGGCAAATAGTATTTCGGCCCGTCCTCAATGGCGAAGCTGATGCCGACCGTGAAGCCGTCACGGCGCACACCGGGGCCAAGCTTCTTCAGTTGAGGGTCGCAGCCTTCGGTGTCGAGGCCGATGCGCTTAACACCCTTCCACGATGGCAACTCCATCGACGGAGGACGCCACAACGCGGTCTTGTAGCATTCAGGATGCCACTCGCCGCCCTGCAACATGAGGCCGCCTTGGTCGGGGTGGTTGATGAACTTTTGCGCCATTACTTGCGGCCCGGCCTTCCCGGTTCGAGACCGGCATCGCGCCGCTCCAGCTTGACCACGTTGGCCGCCATGATTTGCTCCAACGTGAAGCCGAATTCATGAGCGCACCGCGTGAAGTAGTTCAGCGCGTCACCGAATTCCAGCAACGCCTCCTGCCGCTTGTCGGCCGGGTACAGGTCGAAGTCGGCGTCGTAATCGCGGACCACCTTTTTGAAGTGGTCCATCGCTTCGCCCATCTCGCCGCCGGCTCCCACGCTGATGAGGAGCAAGGTGCGGTCGCGGTCGAAGTGCTCGGCGTCGTAGCGCGCTCGCTCACGGATGAACCGTTCGAACTGGCGCGCGCTGATGTTGCGCTCGTTGAGAAGGCTGTCACCCATTGGTCAACTCCCTAGCTTGATGAACACGCAGTACGAGTGGCCTTTGTCGTTGCCCCACTCGTTCACGACCGCACCGATGCCGATGCAGACGTGCGACTTGGAGTCCTTCGTCGGCCGGACCTTTGTGCCGCAAAAGGTGTTACCGGTCGGCAGGTACTTCCAGCACCCGCCATCGATTTCGACGAGGTCTTCGTCGGCCACGGGCTGGCAGTCGCCCGGCGTCTCAACGCCGTTGACCGTCTTGTTCCCGTTGCAGCAATCGGGCGGGTACCAGTCATGCGCGCCGGCCGGCGAGGCCAGCGCCAACATGATGGCGGCGATGAGGACGCGCACGCGGTCAGCCATGGCTCTGCTCCGCCGCCATACGTTCACGCCACGCGGCGCGAATCGACTCGGGGTCGACCTTGTAATGGCGCTCGACGCGGTCGGTCAGGCGGCCGAGCGCCTTGACCAGCCATCGGTCTTGTATGAGCCAATCGAATCCATCTTCGAGGAACGTGAACAGCTTGCGCAGGCCCGTCAGCGCCAGCGATATGGCGATGAGCGGATACAGGGGAATGAAGATGGTGAGGTTGATGATAGCGGCCTTACGGTACGGGGTCAGCATGTGGAGCCTCCGGTTGCCGGTGCATTATACACCGTTTTAATCCAATGAATGCAAGCCTTTTTCAACGCGACCACGTTCTCGTCGGTCGACGTAATCTGGTCGAGAATCTCCAGCGCCTTCTCGGCGCGGCCGGGCTGGTTGCCGTCCTGCCCTCGCAGCACGCGGTCGGCCATCAGCATCGGCACAGCCACGCGGCGCACCCACTTGGAGCGCAGGCCGATGACGACGTTCTCTTGCGTGAGCATGGCAAGGTCTTCGAGCAAGATGCGCCAGTCGGATTCGCTCGTGACCGCGCCTTGGATGGCCTTGCGTTGCTCACCCATCAACGTGATGGTTGCGGTGAACTGAGTCAGCGGCGACGGTGTCATGCGTTCACAAGCCCCATAAAGAAGTCGCGCACCTTGGCGTCGTTGAAGTGCAACGACCGGATGACGGCGCACTGATAGAAGTCATCGCGAGTCCAGTCGACGCCGAGGTGCTGTGCGGCATCCCATCCGTTGAACAGGAAGAATTCGCCGGCCACCTCGATGGCGACGTGTATGTTGCCGCCGCGTTTGGCGCGCCGCATGTGCCACGAGCGCTGCTGCGGCGTGTAGTGGTCAACCTTGACCACGGTGCCCTCGCGCTTAGGCCACGCCGGCAATTGCTTGGACTCAATCCACCCGCCCCGGTAGTTGATGTCCGGCGTGCCGGGGCCGACCGCGTTCTCCACCCGCCAAGGGTCGAGCGCGGCCAGCGCACGGGTGAGGCGCTCGTTGAGGTGTGTCTCAGCCATGGGACGACGCCGCCATCATTTCGTTGAACGTCTTCATGAATTCGAATTCGGCTTGCTCGGGGAGCCAATACTCAATCGGCACCGGGAGCCCCTCCCTCGGGCATTCCCATTTCGGGTCGAAGGTGAGCAAGCTGTTGCGCTCGGTCGTGAGCATGCGGTTGTCCCACTCGTGCACGATGTCGGGGAACGGATACCGCAGGCCGTACTTCTTCGCGGTCAGCGCCTCGATGGGCGCTTCGATGTCCTTGAGCGGGACGTAGTCGTGGAAGACGGTGGAGCCCTCCCGTGGCCGCTTCCAGTAAAGTTGATACTTGAGCGGGCGCGGGATGTCGATGACATACGGGTCGCTCGCATCGTGCAACAGCATCATCAGCGCCAGCCGGTGAAGCGGAAGGTCCCACTCACCTGACTCGAAGTACCGAACGCCGCCCATCGCATTACGAACGAAGCGCCGGTCCATCTTCGCGTCGTCGCTGTACACATGGCGCGCCATGAGGACGCTGTGCTGTGCCACGCTGTAGAACCGGCGGACGTGGCCGCCGTACCGGCACTGCATCGATTGCGCGTGCGCGATGTCGCGGATGTCGACCATGTCCTCGGTCAGGGTCAGCGGATAGGCGTGTCGCCCCGAGAACATAAGCAGCCACGCGCGCGCCGCGTCCTTGTGAATCGACTTGTCGTAGTCGACGTCGGCCGGCGTACCGCGCGCCGCAATCTGTTCGGCCGACATTGGGAACGGCGGGAGCGGCTCGACCAATTGCACGGCCTCCGCCTCGCACGGGCCGGGGCAGTTGAAGCACGCGGCCGGATTGTAGCACGGGCCATCGCCGCCCGGCGCGCCGAAGTTCGGTGAGGGGCCGAGGTTGAACGGCTTCATCGGCTCCTCACGCGGCAAGGTGAAGTCGTTGGCATCAACGCTCATCACAGGCTCAGGCGTTTGCCCGCGCCCGCGATACCCGCCACGGATACGCTCCACGGCGGCGACGGGGTCGACCGGTGCAACACATTCATCAGGGCAACCGAGGCACGGAAGGCCGTCCCCATTGGCGCGCTTACACGTCATGCCGCGTCTCCACTGTGCAGCGCCTTGGCGTTGGCGGCGTTCTGTTCCTGCCGGCCGCCGTCCACGAGGCGGAGCACCGGGGTCAAGTAACCCTTGCACGCTTCGTTCAGGTTCGCCCGGCTGGCGTCCTTCTGTTCATCGGTGGCGTTCGGCGCGGCCAGCGTGACAATCAAGTCCTCGATTGCCTCCGCCAAGATGCCGGCCTTTGTTGCTGGAGTTGTCATGCTGCCCTCTTTTTGCGTTCTGGAAAAGGTTTTGCTACCGCAGCGAGGAAGTCCATGCCCCGCCCCATGCGCTTGACGATGGCGAAGTAATTCGCCCGCATCTTATACTTGTCGACCGCCTCGCTCAACGTATAATTGACCCCATCGAGCACTATGATGCGGTTGCTCTTGAGGTTGTTCTGCTGTTGCTTTTTGGTCCGCCACTCGCAGTTATCTTTCGTGTATCCAAGCTTCCCGTCCTTGCGGTCGAGCGTGTGGTACTTCGACGGCCGCTCACCGACGTCGGCGACGAAGCATTCGAAGCCCGTGAGGCCGCCTTCGCCGTTGAGCCATCGGTCGCAAATCTTCACGCCAGCGCCGCCATACATATAATAATAAGGGTGCGTTGTGCGGAGGCAGCGCGCCTTCATGCAGCGATAGGAATTGTCGGTCGGCGTGCTGACCTGCTTGCCGTTGACTTGCGTGGTGCGCGTGACCGACTTCATTTCGTGAACCCATTCGTGACGGCGACGGTGATGAGGCCGGCGGCAATCCAATAAAGAACCTGCCACCATTGCCCCGCCAATGTCCAGCGCGCCGCCGCACAAAGGCACATCCCCATCATCACATAGTTAAAGATGCGTGGGTCGAAGAATGCCGTGACCAATGATGGAATCATCCGCCCCTCCGCGCCACGGTGACGCGCTCTGCTGCTCGGGTGACCGCCGTGTAAAGCCATTGCTGGCGCGAGTCTTGGCGATTCCATTCGTCCATGATGACGACGTTGTCCCATTGCGAGCCTTGCGCCTTGTGCACCGTCAGCGCATAGCCGAAGTCGAATTCGTTGGCGCGCAGCCGGTCGAAGTAGTCGTCCAGCTTCACACCCATAAAGTTGGCCTTGTGGACGAGCGTGGTCATCTCACGCTCCTCGCCGGCAACAGCGTCGAGCGACTTCAGGCGCACCCGAAAGGTGTCGCCGTCCGGCGCATCGATGGACTCAAGGCACTCCCAAAGCGAGCCATTGAGCAATTCCTCCTCGCGCGAGTTGCGGAGGCAGACCAGCTTCTCGCCGGGGCATGGAAGGTACCCCTCAAAGCCGCGTAGCTGGCGCACCCGGCCGTTGATTTGCTGGCGCGTGATGTTCTTCCCGCACAGGATTTGGTCGGCCTGAAGCCATGTGCCGGGGCTGAGTTCGCTCGTGTACGCCACGCGCGACTCGCCGTACTCGCCGAGGTCGAGGTTGTCGCCTTGACGGATACGGCTGGCCATTTGGATGATGGGGTTGTCGGCCGCTTGCCGGTGAATCTCCGTCAACAGCACGTCCGGCTTGCCGTTCGTGAAGAAACCGCCACCCATGACGGGCGGAAGCTGTGCGGGGTCGCCGAGGACCAGCGTCTTGGCACCGAAGGAAAGCAAGTCGCCGCCGAGGCGCTCGTCCACCATTGAGCATTCATCGATGCAGAAGGTGTCGATGCGGTGCGTGGGGCGGCGGTCGCCGTCTTCGAACGAGCCTTCCCATAGCTGGAGCGCGTCCGGCTTTTTGGTAAAACCCGGCTGGCGCACGTTGTCCTTCTCCGCTTCGATGGCGCGCGTGATGTCGCCGATGGGCTGACTGTGCGCCTTGGCGGTTTCGAGCAGCGCCTCCAGCCGCATCAATTCGGTCTTGGCCTTCTCGTGCGACCGGTAGATGAGGCCGTGCAACGTGCGCGCGTTCTCGCAACCCTTGCGGCGCATGACGACGGCCGCCTTGCCGGTAAAGCTGGCGAATTGCACGTAACCCGCCGAGTCCATCTTGGCAATCTCCTGCGCCAGCGTCGACTTGCCGGTGCCGGCGTATCCGAACAGCTTGAACACTTGCTCGGCGTCGGGGTTGTCGAGCCACGCCTGAACCTTGTCAAGCGCGGCGGCCTGTTGCGGTGACCATTCCATGTTAAGCGGCCTTTCGGTGAAACAGCTTTTCGACTTCGACCTTGCCGGTCTTGACGCCGGCCTCGCGGCTGGCGCTGAAGTCGGCGGTCACTTCCTTCGACCACACCACCTCCCATCGCGCGCACATGGCCTCGGCGGCGGCGCGGCGCTCGGCCTCGTGCGATTTGATGCGCGCGAAGTGCTCCTCCATACCGGCGGCGCTGTACTCGGTCGATGCTTGGAACGCGGCGGCGGCGGCGCGCGTGGCCTTCTCCGCGTCCGATTGCGGGAGGCTGGCGTACACATCGGTCGACGGGCCGGTGTACTCGCTGACGAAAACGCTGTGCCCTTCGTCGACGAGCGCGTCGGCCCATTTCCAGAACTTGCTCGCCTTCCACGTATTCGCGCCGAGCGAATCGCCGACCTTGATCGTCTTCTTCGCGCCGGCATAACTCGTCGTATTGACATACGGCGGGTCGCAATAGACCAACGCCGGCTTGTGCGCTTTCAGGAACGCGCTCATGTCGTCGCTGTTGAATTCCCAATGACGAAACTCCGCGCCAGTGAGGCCGGGCGCATCACGCAAGCATGAGTCGGCCGACTGCCGGCACCGGTTCTCGCCGGGGCCATCCTTGACGTATTCGCCGAACCACATGGAGCCGAACGTGACGCCGGTCGCCACAAAGGCCACGAGTTCAGGCGGGAAGTCATCCGGCCGCGCCTTGATGAGCCGGTACTCTTGCGGCTTCAGGTCGCGCGGCGGTTGCCAGCCGGCGGCGAGCGCCGTGTGCAACGCGACCATGTACCGGTTGATATCGCACCCGAGGCGCGGGCCGGTGGCGTAGCCGTGCTCGGCCTCGACGGTCGGCACATGGCTCATCACGTTGGCACCGCCAACGAACGGCTCGACGTAGTATTGCCCCGGCTTACGCGCCGCAAGTACAATCTTGAGAATGTCGTTGGCGTGCTTCGCCTTGCTGCCCATGTACTTCATCGAATGATTTCCCTCGGGTGTAAAGCCGCTCGGTTGCGTGCTTTGAGTTTGTGCCGTTCATGACCACTTTCAACGGCTTGTTCCAGATGCAGCGCCAGTGGTCAGGCGCTTCGTATTCGGAGACGTACACGCGATGCCCGGCCTCGACAAGGTCATCAGCCCATCGCCAGAACGCGGCGGAGTCGAATCCCTTTTGGTACCGCGCATCGGTGTCGGCATACGGCGGGTCGCAATAGATGAGCGACGGGAGAACAAATTGGATGTCCTTGTAATCGGAATGCTTGAAGCGAATGCCGTACAGGGACGGCGCTTGCTTCAATAGCGCGGCGCGGCCTTCAGCGCAATAGTCCCGCACGCGCTCTCCGGTGCGCGAGGTGCGTGCGTATCCGCCGAACCACTTGGACCCGAAGGTGCACGCGGTGCCGACGAAGCCGACCAGCGCGGGGCTAAAGGAGTCGGGGTTGTCGCGGACGTCGTTGTAAATTTCCTCGGAGATGTGCTCAGGCGGATGGTATCCGTCGCGCACGGCCTCAAGGAGGGCGACCACGTATTTATTCGCATCGTATCCGGTGCGGCCGGCCGGCACGGCGGGAATCTTGCAAATCATATTCCCGCCGCCGACGAACGGCTCCACGTATGGCATCGTCTCATGGTGCCAGCGCATAATCTCAGGGACCAACGCTTTGGCGAATCGCCCCTTGGAGCCCATGTACCGCATCAGCCGTGCCTCCACTTGCGCAGACGATAATCAAATGTCGGTTGCCGTGCCGGCGCGTGTCGAACGGTGCGCGCCGGCTTGGGGATTCGCGGGAAGCTGGAGCGGATGCGCGCCTTGCGCTCATCCTTGCCGGCCGTTCTCCAGCCGGCGAACCACCCATGACCCCATCCCATCAGCGCGAGCCGGCGCTGAAGGCAATCGGGAGATGATGGTACGTGCGCCAGCCCTTGGTCGCGTGCAGAACCTTGTGCACGAAATACGGGCGCATGATTTCGCGGCCGTCAGCGCGCACGCCGGTCTGCCGGTAGAACGGGCCGGTGCGCTCGTAGCGGATGAGGCGGCGGCCATACATACCCTTTTTGCCGGCCTTGGGGGTGACGGCGCTGCGCACGCGGCGCGCGGCCTTCTGTTCTGTACCCGCTCCCATAAAGGAGAGGGCCGATGCGGCGGTCGTCATGAGGAGTCGGCTGATTGATTTCATGGCTTTGGTATCCCGTTGATGATGTTTTGTAAAGGGCGGCGGGGACGCGACTCCCCGCCGTCTTACGTTGTGTTGAGGCGCCTCGGTGTTAGAACGGGATTTCGGAATCCGCGCCAGCACCTTCGGCCTTGTCGGCCGCAGCACCCTGTTCGTGGTCGGCCTTGTACGCACCGTCGCGCACAGCCTTCGCCAGATTGATGGCGGCCAAGCCGAGGTCGCTGTTCATGGGCACGAGGCTCTTCGCCGCGCTGCCGCCGAAGAAGTCGACCGTCATCTTGTACCACGTATTGCCGTTCTTTTGCGTCTTGACCGAGCCGAGTTTGAAGGCGTGCGCGTACAGCGGCTTCGACTTGCGCTTGCCATCCTTGCCGTCGACGTAGGTCTCGCCTTGCGCCTTGCTCATCAGGTCGACGAAGGCCGGCAACTGAGTCGAGGAGAACGGCACAGTGATGGGCGTGACGCTACCGTCTTCGGTGAGCAGCAAGCCGTACACGTACTTCGTCTCGATCAGGTTGTTACCGTCCGGCGACTTGGCGAGGATGACCTTGCCGTCCGCCCCACGGTTGAACTTGCCGCCCTGCTTTTCGAGCGCGGCCTTGACCATGTCCGACTGCACGACGCCGCCGACCACAGGGAACGCACCGACCAGCCCGCCGCCATCGGTCTGACCTTCTTCGCGCGGCACCCACTCGATGTAATAGTGCTCGGTGATGGCCGGGATGAAGGCGGCCGTCTCGAACAACTGATTCGAGATGGTGTTGATGAGCTTGCCGGCCTTGGCACCTTCGACGGTTTCGACCTGCGGCGAGTTGGCCTGAAGCACCCGCAGGAACGGGCGCTTGAAGTCCTCGCGCGACGTGTTCTCGAAGCCCGAGACGCCGCCGCCGCTGTAATCGAAGTTCGCCATCTCGGTGGTGCTGCCGCCGATAAGCGCCAGCGGGTTATCCGCCGGCTTCTGTTCGTCGACCTTGGCAACCGCCTTGGTCTCAGTCTGTTTCGTTTCGGCCATGTGATGGGCCTCCGTGTTGAGCCGGCTAACGCGCGCGGCGGTACGGCCCGAATCTCCCCTCGGGCAGGGACTCCCCGTCTTAAGGGGAATTACTTACGCTTGCTCTTGGCCTTGGTCTTGACGACCACATCGGCGAAGTCGGCCGGCGTGACCTTGATGCTGGCGTGAATGTTTTCGCCCGCTTCCTTGAGGCGGGTGACGGCGGCGGTCAGCGTTGCCGGTTCGATTTTCTTATCGATGGCGACGTCGAGGTTGAGGCCGGTGGCGTTGAGCGCCGCTTGCAGTTTTTCGGTGATGCCGTCAACGTGGAGCCCGAGGTTGATTTCCATGGTCTCTTTGATGGACCCGCCGAGGTCTTTTGTGCGGAGCCAAGCGAAGATTTCCTCGCGCTCGACCGCGTGCTCGGCGTCGTTCTTCGGCATCGAGACGTACAGTTTCTCGACGCGCTTGATGGTGAGCACGCTGCCATCGTGGCCGTCGATGAAATTGAATTGGGGCATGCCGAATTCCTTCATCAACTTCGGCAGTTTGTCCTCGGCGATATTGGCGAGGCGCTTGTTCGCATCCTTGAGGGCTTGCGCGGCATCGGCCACGGCGCGCATCTCGTTCAACTGTTGCTGCGCCAACTCGCGCAACGCGGTCAAGCTGTCGGCGGTGATGGGCGTATCGGCTGAGTCGCCGCCGTAGTTCTCGTCGGCGCTGGCCGTGCCAAGGATGGCGGCGAGCGGGGTGGCCACTGGCGCAGCGCCTTGGCCAACGTGCAAGGTGTCGTCGGTATCGTTTGTCATTTTAACCCCTCCCGAGGGTGTGCGGTGTTTACAGGAAACCGTCGCTCGGTGCAAGCCAAGACCGCAACCCGTCCCCGGTCACGACGCTGGCGACGTCATACTTGGCTTGTAGCGATTCGACTATTTGTTCGTCAACGGTGCCGCGTGCGATTAAGTCGATGTAGTTAACGGCGTTGTATTGGCCATAGCGGTGGTTGCGGTCCTCAGATTGCAGTCGGTCGATGAGTTTGAAGCTGTTCGAATAATAGATGACGGTCTTGGCTTCGTTCAGTGTAAGGCCCTCGGAGCCCTTGGCGGGATTCAACACAAGGAACTGAACCTCGCCACGGTGGAAGCGGTCCTCGTTCTCCGCGCACTCGTCGTCGCTGATGGTGCCATCATAGCGCGCGGCGCGCTTGCCTTGCTTTGCCAGCCCCTTCATGATTTGGTCGATGTCAGCGCGGAAGCGTGCCCATATGAGCGCCGGGTGGTCGAGGCCCTCGGTGATTTCCAGCATGATATCGATGCGCGGATTCGGCTCGAAGGCGTGCACCTTCGGCTCCTCGCTCGTGTCATTGGGGTCCAAGTCTTGCACAAGGTACCCGCACGCGATTTGCTGGAGGCGCAGTATGGTGGTCATCGCCATCGGCGACGTCATCAGCCCGCCCGACTCCTCGTGGATTGCGTATCCGAGTTTCTTCAGCGAGTCATAGGCGCGGCGCTGTGCCGGGGCCATCTCGTACTCGACCGGCGTGTACATCTTCGGCGGCAAGTCGAACACGTCCTTTTTGAGAACGCGGCTTCGAATCTTGGAAACAATTTCACGGAGCCGTTCGAGGTTTTTGTATTGCGGCCGGCCGTAATCATTTTTCTTTATGACCGGCAACAGCATGAACGCCGTCCCATCGCCGTCCTCGCGGTACTTGGTCCGCAACTCTTCCGGCATTCCGACCCGGTCGTAGTGCTTCTCCAGCCCCTTGCCGCGCTTGGCTTGCTGTGCCGTGACGCGCTTGCCGACCCGGTCCCATACACCGAATGCGGTCTTCATCGCCTCGGGTGAATCGAGCCCATAAGGTTTCCAGAAGTTGGCGTCGAGGAATTTGATTTGCGTGTACACGTCCCACGGCCGGCCAGCGATAGGCGTGCCGGTCATGCCACGGCGGAACGGGGCGAAAGGCGCGGACCCGAGGACGCGGATGGTGCGGTCGGCTTCAGGGTTTGCGATGCGGCCGGACTCGTCCATGCCGTACATGCACCGCCGGCCCTGCAGGTATTCCTTGGCCAGCTTGCGGCCGTCTTCGGTCATGATGCCATCGTAGCTCATGGCCAGCGTCGTGAATCCTTTGTGCGCCAGCAACTCGCGCGCCTCGTTCTGATGCCACTTGGTCCCCGACTTGTCGGTGCGCCAGAACAGCGCCTTGGCCTTCTCCGCGATGGCGTCGGGGAGATGCTTAGGCAATTCCTTGGTCACGAAATTACGGTGCAAGCCGTTCGGCGCGAGCACGAACTGGCCGCCGATGGCCCCGTCGCAATACAGCATCGCCGAATTGTCGATGAGGCCCTTCGACTTGCCGGTGCCCTGCTCCCACCACATCGCAAACGCCTCGGCGTCGTAATGCTCTTCGAGGAATGCGTGTTGATGGTCGAACTGTTTTGTCTTTGGAACGAAGTCCATCAGGCTTTAGCCTCGCAGAAGAATTCCTCGGCCGGCTGACCCTTGTTCAGCTTGAGCCCCAAGCTAGGGCAACCCTCCGGGGTGATAACGAAGTGCCGCACGTTGCAGCACAAGTGGTCCTCGCACAGCGGCGTCACGTCCTTGCCGGCCGGCACTTCGCGGCCGTAGGTCAGGAGGCACAGGATGCGCGTTGCCTGTGCGGTGTTGAACAGCGTGCTTTTGAAAATCGCTTGTTCGAATCGCGCGATGTGGCCGGCGGGATGGTTGAATTTACGAGCCCCCTTCCACGGGTGGCATTCATCAGGGCCGGCGCTTGTGTCGATAAGGTCGAAGAATTCGCGCACGCGCTCCTCGTATGTCGGCACCGCTTTGATGGCGGCGGCCTTTGCCTTGTCGGCTTCGGTGCGGTCGGCTTCTCTTTTGGCGAGGATGCTGGCAATCTTCGGGGCGGACTTCGCGCGCATCTCCAAGACGCGGGCGCGGAGAGGGTCGATGCCGTGCATGGCTGTATCCTGTTTTGCTGTTACGTCCCGCCGCCATGGTTGACCACGGCGGCGGGGATTGCAAGGGTTTATTTTGCCTTGGTTAAGCCTTGTATTTGCCCTTCCACACGGAGACGATGGCGCGCGTGCCGTTCCTGTATGTGACGATATCGGCGTGCGTCCATGTGGTGAGGCCGTGGTTGAAGCCCATTTTCAGCCGGCCGCTCGTACCGGCGCAATAGGTGAGGTCCATGATGGCCGCCGCATGTTTGTCGGCGATGTTGTACTTGCGGCCCGACCGCGCGATGCCGCTGACGGTGCCCTTGGCACCGTTGGCACCACGGTCGCCGTGCAAGCCGGCCTCGATGCCGCCGTCGATGTTGCCGAGGATGATGTCCGATTCGTCTTCGCGCAGGAAACGAATCTTCGGATTCGCGCCGCTGAGCTTCAGCATCATTTCCGGCAAATAGAAGTTGTCGTCGCCGGCCTGAATCGCTTTGAGGATTGCGCTGTTCAGGTCGAGGATGAGGATGGCGTTCTCGTGGTCGTCACGCCAGTCGGCCTCCTTGAGCCAGCGCTCGGGGTGCCGGTCGTGGTTCGAATTGACGACCACGGTATCGCACCAGTCGCGATAGATTTCGTTGGCGACCTTCGCCGTGGTGAGCAATTCGGTCGTAACGCTCCCTCGGGTTTTCACGAAGTGCCGGTAAACGAGATGCGGGTCGCGCCGCGTGTGGTGCGACTGCGGGGAGAAGTCGAGCAAGTCGTGGACGTGCTGTGATGCCGGGTGAAGGAATTCCAGCATCGAGTCCGGCCGCTTGCCCCACTGGATATCGGCGACCACGGGGTCGACCTGCGAGGCGTGCGTGTCGCCCCACGCGATGTCGGCCACAAAACTTTTATGGTTCCGCCCGAGGGGCAGGGATGTTTGCACCTGAACGTCGCCGGCCTTCACGCGGATGTTCAGGTCGTGCATTGCGCCGTCCGCGCCGTGCTGGACTTGGCGGCACCACCAATGACCATCGGAGTCCACCTCGACAAGGAGGAAGCCGTAAGCGTGATAGTGCTCGGCTTGGAAGCCGACCCGGCGCTTGATGTAATTGCGCTGCGTCATCGTGCCGGTCGTGTACAGGAGCTTCACGCCTTCGTCGTGCATACCCGGCACACTGGCCAACGCGATGGTCGTGTGCGGGATGATGGTGGAGCGCCGGTACGTGTAGTTCTCGAAGCCGGTGAGCGGCCGGCGCGCCGTGGGGCTGATTTGCACCTCGCCGACGAACGTGAGATTCTTTGTGAGGTTGATGCGGTCGTTGCAGATGAACGGCACCACCTCGCGCGGGAAGTTGGCCGCCAATTCCGCCTGCTCGTCGCGGCCCTTGGCCGACTTGCTCTGGCCGACCGCGTCCTTGTTATAGTTGAACGTGCTGACCAGAATTTCGACGCCGTCCGAATCCTTCTGGTCGCGGTAGTGGTCGGCAAGCGCCTGCATGTTCAGCCACGCCGGCCGGTTGAGTTTCGTGTGGTCCTGCGCACAGGTCAGGAAGTACCGTTTGACCTTGCCCTTCGCTGGCAAGGTGTAGTCGATGGATTCGAACACCTCCGCCGCGCCGCTCGGCTCGCGGTACAGCCCGCGCACCTTGGCCTCTTTGAGTTGTACGTTCAAACTGGACTGCGCTATCCCGAGCGCGTCGGCGGCGAGTCGTTGACTGCCATATTCGATGTAAGCGTTGACCGCCGCAATGCAGACGGCGTCTTCCATTTTTGCCATGTGATGAGTCCCCAAGTGTTAGAAGAAATTCCGTTTTATCAGGAAACCGATGCCCGTGACAAGGCTGAGCAGAGAGGCTGCAACAATCCAGTTAACGGTCGCGGTGATGCCCTTCTTCTGCGTGAATTCCCAAATCTCCCGCCAAGTGCGGATGTGCGCCATGTCGCTCTTGAACGCACGGATGGCGTCGTCATCGCCGACGTCGATTCCATACTTGTCCATCGACGCCGCAAGCAAAGATTCCATCGCGTGCTTGTG
>Ga0181339_1000013_pt1 | contig 63588 bp, 88 predicted proteins | sample Sp13VDMM110DD_FD_130101 | JGI IMG/M metagenome (GOLD analysis project Ga0181339, IMG submission 130101) | Freshwater viral communities from Lake Michigan, USA - Sp13.VD.MM110.D.D | ecosystem: Environmental > Aquatic > Freshwater > Lake | place: USA: Michigan | collected 2013-04-23 | reverse complement strand
GGCCGGACCGGTCTCGAGGCACTGATGCTGCAGGAGGAGCTCCTGCTCTTCGGCGGCAACGGCACCCTCGCGCTCGGCGTGACCCCGACCCCCTCGCTGGTCAGCTCGACCACGGGTGGATCGATCGCGACCGGCACCACGTGGTCGGTCATCTGCGTCGCCCTGACCCTCGCGGGCTATCTGGGCGCAACGATCGCGGGCGGCATCCCGACCTCGATCACGCGGACCAACGCTGACGGCTCGTCCGACACCTACGGTGGCGGCTCGGCCAACAAGTCGGCCTCGGCCACGACCACGATCGCCTCCGGCTCGACCGGCTCGATCGCGGCCACCGTGGCGGCGGTCCGTGGCGCGGTTGCCTACGCATGGTTCTTCGGTGCCGTTGGCTCCGAGCTCCTGACGGCGATCACGACCAGCTGCACTGTCACCATCACCGCTGCCGCGACTGGCACGCAGAACGCCTCGGCGATCACTGCTGACAACTCGCGCAACACTCTGGTGTTCGACGGTCTGTTCACGCAGGCCATGCAGTCGACCAGCAACGCCTACTGGGCGGATCTGGCCGGTGCCACTCTGACGGCCGACGGCGACGCTGGCATCGTGCAGATCGACACTGCGCTGAAGTACATGTGGGACAACTTCCGGCTCACCCCGGACACCATGTGGGTCAACAGCCAGCAGGCGCTGGACATCTCCAAGAAGATCCTGGCCGGGTCGGCGAACGGTGCATTCCGCATCAACGTCAACCAGCAGCAGGGCATGATGGTTGGTGGCGTGATGGCGACCAGCTACCTGAACCGGTTCACCATGACCGGCGCGGCGGCGATCGACATCAAGATCCATCCGAACTGCCCGCCCGGCACGATCCTCATGACCTCGAAGTCGCTCCCCTATCCGGTGAACAACGTCGGGAACATCATGCAGGTTCTCTGCCGCCAGGACTACTACCAGATCGAGTGGCCGCTGCGCAGCCGCCGGTACGAGTACGGCATCTATGCGGACGAGGTGCTCCAGCACTACGCTCCGTTCTCGATGGCCGTCATCACCGGCATCGGCGCGGGCTGATCCAACAGGTGCGAGGCCCCGGCGACGGGGCCTCCACTCTGGTGAGGGCCGGAGCACCCGACCCTCTCCTGAGTGCCAGCCAAGGAGACACATCATGAGCACCAAGCTGAAGGGTCCCGATGGGGCCACACATGTACAGGTCGACGGGATTGACTACGACGTCGGAGAGGACGGTCTCTTCGACATCGACAACGGCGGTCACGTCGAGACCCTCTGCGGGATGGGCTTCCTGACCGAGGAGCAGACCACTGGTGTCTGCGCCGAGCTGCAGGCCCGCTTCCCGCGCGTCATTCACGGAATGGTCCAGTCGGGCATCAACATCTCGACGGTGCACACCGCCGAGGGCCTGCTCGACGTCATCGAGGGACAGCTGCCCAAGACCCCTGAGCAGATCGAGGCCGAGGAGGGCACCATCGTCGGAGAGACCGTGCTCGAGCCGGAGGAGCCTGCCGAGGGCGAGGGCGAGCAGGAGCCCAACCCGGATGTCAACGATCAGGCCGAGGGCGAGCAGACCGATGGTGAGCAGGGCACTGAAGGCGAGGAGAGCGGCGATGAGACCGGCGGCGAGGGCCAGGAGGCCCCGGCGGCGGAGATCCCCGCGCTCGCAGACGTCCCCAAGGACGACATCGGCAACCCGACCTTCAACAAGATGAACCGGGGCGGCATCCACGCATGGCTGGTCGCCAATGGCGGCACCGAGCTGGCGCCGAATGCGGCCAAGGACGACCTCATCACTGAGGCCGAGGCTCGCGCCGACGCACTCATTGCTGCGGCACGGGGCGAGTAACTGAGATGCAGGGCGATCTGACCACTCTCGCAAACGTCAAGGCTTGGCTCGCGCCCGGCTCTGGCACTCTTGCGGACACGAACGACGCCCTGCTCTCGCGCCTCATCTCAGCGGCGAGCGCCTTCGTGCTCAACATCATCAGCCGCGAGATCGTCGTGACGGACTACGACGAGTGGTATGACAGCGGAGGACAGAACTTCCTGAACCTCCGCGAGTGGCCCGTCATCGACGTCTCGCTGGTGCAGTTCGCCTCCATCCAGATCACGGACGAGGCCACCGGCGTCCCCCCGCTCAACGGATGGCGTCTCGATCCTCCGACCCGGCTGATGGTGACCAACTACACCTTCCCGCGCGGGCGCTCGACCGTGAGGGTCCAGTATCGGGCAGGCTACGCCACGATGGGCGAGCCCCACGTGGTGCCGGAGATCCCGACACCAGCAGCTCCCCTGACCGTCACGACCAATGCGTGCTGGCTCTCCGACCTCGGCGTCACCCTCGGTGGCGTGGCGATGACGCGGGTCGATGCGACGCCGGGGGCGGGGGAGTACTCCGTGTCCGACTCGGGCGTGTACACCTTCAACGACGCACAGGCGGAGGCGACCGTCGCCATCTCCTACTCGTCGGTTCCGTACGACCTCGAGCAGGCCGTCATTGAGCTGGTCGGCGAGCGCTACAAGCAGCGCGATCGCATCGGCCTCAACTCCAAGTCCCTGCCGAACGGCGAGACGGTGAGCTTCCTGATCCGCGACATGAGCGAGAACATCCGCAGCGTCGTCTTCTCCTACCGGAGGGTCATCTGATGCTGAACATCGTCCTCGTCGGAGACACTCAGGTCATTGCCGAGATGGATCGGATGCCGCCGAGCGTCCGCGTGATGCTGCGCCAGAAGATCCGCTCCCTCGCTCTCCGCCTGAAGACCAAGATCCAGCGGGACAAGCTGTCGGGTCAGGTGCTGAACGTCGTGACCGGCGCTCTCCGCCGCTCGATCCAGGACCAGATCCACGAGGACGCCACCTCCGTCATCGGCGAGGTCTTCTCGTCGGGCGACGTCAAGTATGCCCGCATCCATGAGCTCGGCGGCAAGACCCGCGCGCACGACATCTATCCGAGGAAGGCCGATGCCCTCTCGTTCATGATGGGCGGACGCCGCGTCTTCGCCAAGGTCGTCCACCATCCCGGCTCGGTGATGCCCGAGCGCTCGTTCATGCGCTCGAGCCTGCGCGAGATGACCCAGACCATCCAGCGCGAGATGAAGGAGGCCGTCATCCAGGGTCTCCTCCGCGCCCAGAGCGGGAGGGCATGATGGACCGCAACGCAATCTACGACGCCCTCTTCGAGATCGGTGCCGGCATCAGCTGGGGCACCCCCTCGGAGACATGGCAGTACACCTCCCAGCGTCTCGACATCTGGACCGAGTGCCCGGCCCAGCCAGCCTTCTATCAGGTCGCCCACGACAACGACTTCCAGCAGGTCTCGGGCATGCCGTACAAGGTCGAGCTGCAGGCGACATGGGTCATCTACCAGAACGCAGCCGCCGACAAGACCGTTCAGGGCAGCCGCCTGAACAACACAATTCTGGACGCCCTGCAGGCGGCGATGGAGCCGCGTCCCGAGGCAGGCATTCCGTACGACAATCGGAACACTCTCGGGGGTCTGGTGTACCACGCCTTCATTGGCGGTCAGAGCTTTCAGGATGGTGGCGATCTGGACGGACAGGGCGTCATGACAGTACCAATCCGCATTCTCGTACCATAGGAGGCAGCATGAGCAAGACCAAGACCCCTGTGGAGGACGCTGGAGCGGCGGAGACCACCGCCGCTACCGCCGCCTCCGACCCCGTTGTCGAGACGCCTGGAGACCTCTCCAGCGCCTCGGACGCCCCGACGCCCGGCCCCGTGCCGGTCGACCCGGTCACCGTCAGCCCTGAGCAGCTGGCGGAGGCCATCTCTGTGGGTGTGCAGAAGTGGCTCGCAGAGCACTGCTTCGGCACTCCCATCTCCCGTGCCACTCCGGCCCTGAACTACCTGCGCGATCGGGCAGCTCCGGACCTGACGGCCAAGATCCTGAAGGAGGTCTTCTAACATGGCTCAGTATTCGTTTGGCACGGGGCAGCTCTTCACGATGCCCGTTGGCGGTGGTGCCCCGCTTCGCGTTGGTGCACTGCAGGATGTCTCGGTCGACTTCTCGTCCGACATCAAGCAGCTGTTCGGTCAGTACCAGTTTCCGCTCGATGTTGCGCGCGGCAAGACGAAGATCGAGGGGAAGGCGGGCACTGGCGAGATCAATGCCACCGCATTCAACAACATCTTCTTCGGCCAGACGCTCTCGACCGGCCAGAAGAAGCAGGTCTTCAACGAGACCGGCACCGTTCCGGCGATGTCCACGTACACGGTCACCGTCACGAATGGCGCCACCTTCTACATGGACCTCGGCGTCTACATCCAGTCAACGGGTGTGCCGCTGACGCAGGTGGCCTCGGCCCCGGCGTCCGGCGAGTACAGCGTCAGTGGTGCTGGCGTGTACACGTTCAACGCGGCTCAGGCCGGTGTGGCGATGTTCTTCAACTATCTCTACACGGACGCGGCTGCCGGCAAGACGATCGAGATCGAGAACCTGCTGATGGGCAACACGCCCAAGTTCCAGATCGTGCTCTCCCAGGAGTACAACAGCAAGTTCCTGACGCTCGTTCTGTACTCCTGCGTCTCCGAGAAGCTGTCCATGCCCCTGAAGCAGGACGACTACCAGATCCCGGAGATCGACTTCCAGGCTCAGGCAAACGACGCAGGCAACATCGGGTTCATCACGATCACCGGCTGACCCACCAACCCCGGCTCCGTCTAGGCGGGGCCGGGTCCACATCCCAACCGCCATTGGAGGAACACAAGTCATGGCAAAGGTCATCATCGGAGGCCAGGAGTACCAGATCGGAGAGCTGAAGTTCAAGTCTCTCAAGGCTGCGTGGCCCTACATCAAGAAGAACCAGGAGCTCGCTCAGGGCGTCCAGGAGGGCCGCGATCCGGACCCGATTGAGTCGATGGAGAACGCCATCGCGATCATCTCCGCCGGTCTCGTGGCGGACCATCCCGAGCTGACCCCCGAAGGCATCGAGGAGCGCATCACGGCGAACGAGTGCAAGGCGCTCGACGTCACCATCGTTGACATCATGGTCGAGTCCGGCTTCATGCAGAGGACGGCGACCGGCGTGGGGGAAGCCGAGCCGGAGGAGGGCGCGGCGGCGAGCCCTTCGACGGAGACTACGACAGACTGATCGCCGAGCTGGTGGCGCGGGGGTGCGGAACTTGGGATGACATCCTGGAGAACTGGACCCTCTCGCGCTACTACGCGATGCAGGACTACTGGCAGGAGGTAGCGCCCCCACTGGATGTCCTGATTGCCGGCTTCATGGGATGGAAGCCCAGGAAGAGACCCGGCAAGAAAAGCGCAGATGCAGGTGACCTCGGCGATCTGCTGAGGATGTTCCCGGGAGGCACTATCCAGTGAGTGATGTGAATGTCAGGTTTGGGGGTGACACACGGGGTCTCGACGCGGCCACTCGTCGCGCCAAGGCTGACATCACGTCTCTCCGCCCGGCGGTCCAGGGCCTGCAGGGAACACTCGGCGGTCTCAAGGACCAGATCTCCTCGTCCTTCAACCTCCCGGACCTCGGTGCCGCGCGGAGTGCGATCGGTGGCCTGACGTCCGGCCTCGGCGGTGTGACCACTGCCGCTGGCACTGCGGCGGCAGCCCTCGGCCTCGTGACCGTGGCGGTCGTGGCCATCGGCGCTGCGGTCGCCGGTCCCCTCCTGGCCTTCGGCGCCAAGATGGGCGACATCGCCGAGAAGACTGACCAGATTGCCAGCAAGCTGGGCATGGCGACCTCCGAGGTCAGCCAGTGGAGCGCCGTCGCGGGCATGGCCGGAATGACCACGGAGCAGTGGTCCTCGGCGATGACCCGTCTGGCCCGCGCTCAGGTGATGGCGGCCAACGGAGGCAAGCAGCAGACGGCAGCCTTCGCCGAGCTGGGCATCACGATCAGCGAGACGACGACCCAGAACGAGCTCATGCTCCAGATGGCCGACAAGTTCTCCAAGATGGAGGACGGCCCGAAGAAGGTCACGCTCGCCATGGCCACCATGGGCCGGGCCGGGGCCGAGCTGATCCCGATCCTCAATCAGGGCCGCGACGCCCTGAAGGAGCAGATGGACCTCGCCGAGAGCTACGGAGCCGTCCTCTCGGACGACCTCGTGGCAGCGGGCCTCCGCGTTGACGACGCGATGGACGAGATGAACCTCGGCATGCAGGGCATCCGCAACACCATGTTCGAGGCTCTCGCGCCCGTGATCGAGGTCGTCGTCGAGGGCCTCAACAACATGATCCGGGCCTTCATCGACAGCTACCGCTCGGGCGGTATTGCCCGTCAGGCCCTCGACCTCGTGGGCGTCGGGCTGAGGGCCATCGTATCTGTCATCGACACAGTCATCGTTGCGTTCTCGCAGATGTACTATGCGGCAATGGCGGCGCTCAACCCCATCATCGGACTGCTTCGGGCGGTCGGGTCCGCCATGGGCGACGCCCTCTCCGGCAACTGGAGCGGGATGTGGGATCGCTTCCAGGGCAACATGGCCAGCACCGCGCGGTCGACCATTGGCTACTACAACGCCATGGGCAATGCCGGCACCGACTGGTGGAACCGCCAGAAGAGGCTCTGGGGAACCGCCGCGCCGAGCTCCCCCCGCTCCCGTCCGACGGGGTCGGGGGACTTCGACATCGAGGGCTTCGGTCCGGGAGGTGGGTCGAGCAGGAGTAGCAGGGGCGGAGCCGAGGCCAAGGCTGCCGCGCGCGAGCGCCTGCAGGCCGCGCTCGAGGAGCTCGAGTTCCGGAAGGACATGGCCCGCGACGACTTCGAGGAGCAGATGCGCCTCGAGGACCAGAAGATCGAGCTCATCAGGCAGGCATACGGCGAGGGCAGCCGGGAGTATGTCAAGGCCCTCCGCGACAGGGAGAAGATGCAGCGCGACCACAATCAGGTCGTGGTGCAGATGGAGAGGCAGCGTCTCCAGCACCAGCTGCAGCTCGACCAGATCTCCGCCGACACGGAGCGCCAGCTCGGCGAGACACGCCTCGCGGAGAAGCGCCAGCGGATCGAGTTCGAGGCCAGCCTCGGCAGGCTCTCCGACCAGGAGAAGCTGGCTGCCCTCGCCGCAGTGGACGAGGAGGAGTACCAGCTCGAGGTTGAGCTCTCGCGGAGGATCTACCAGCTCCGTCTCGGAGAGCTCCAGAGCGAGCTCGCCCTGCAGAACCTCCGCCCGCAGGAGCGCCAGCGTGTCCTCAACGACATCGCAGTTCTCGAGGCGCAGCACAACCAGCAGATGGCGGCGCTCGGTGCGCGGCACAACCAGCAGATGGCCCAGAACGCTCGCGACGCAGCGACTGCCTCGGTCAACGCATGGAAGAGCGTCACCCAGCCGATCACGAGCGCCCTGTCGAGCGCATTCCAGCAGCTCTACAATCGGCAGACCACCTTCAAGCAGGCGATGCTCCAGGTCGCGGACAGCATCATCATGCACTGGGCCCAGAAGGGCATCGAGATGGTGGGCGACTGGGCAGCGAGCCTGCTCGCCAAGAAGGCAATCACGGCGGCGACGACGACCGCAGAGACCGGTCTGGTGGTCGCTGGAGAGGCGGTCAAGACGGCGGCGACCGCTACCGGGGCGGCGACGCGTGTCGGCCTCGAGACGACTGCAGCGGCTGCCACGAAGAGCATCACCATCGGGTCGGTGCTGACGGAGATCGGGGCCAAGGCCGCGAATGCCGCAGCCGGTGCATATGCCGCCATCGCGGCGATCCCGGTCGTCGGCCCGTTCCTGGCCCCGGCCATGGCAGCTGCCGCCTTCGCGGGCGTCATCGCGCTCGGCAAGAGCGTCTTCTCGGCCGAGGGCGGCTGGGACAAGGTTCCGTACGACGGGGCCATGACCGAGCTGCACAAGAACGAGATGGTCCTTCCGGCCAAGTTCGCCAACCCTCTCCGCAAGTCCCTCGCCGGGGGCTGGTCGCCCGGCCCGATGGGCGCGGCGGCGGGCATGGCGGCGGAGGCAGGCGCGGCGACGCGAGGCTCGCTCGTCGACAACAGCAAGAAGAGCGGCGACGTCAACTTCAACTATCAGCCCAGCCACAGCAACATGGGTGCTAGCATGGAGACCCTCCTCAAGGAGGACGGTCGCACCCTGCGCAAGTGGATCAAGAACGAGATGCGGAATGGAGGGCTGAGCTTCCGATGACACTCCGGCTGATCGAGGGCTTTGACTGGCTCCCCACCACGGCGGACAACGCCACCTTCCAGGCCCTCATGGGCCAGTCCCACTACTACTTCGCGTCGAGCATCCTGAGCGACCCGGCGACATGGGACATCAACACGACGACTGCGTTCAGCTACGGCAACTCACTCCGGGTCAACTACACGGACGCCCAGTACGACACGCTCAACCAGCTCTACTATCCCGTCGGCCCGCTCGACGAGGGATACATGGGATATCGCATCCTCGTCCAGCCGGACCACACCGGCTGGCTCGGGATGACGTTCTACGACGCGGTGAGCGGGGGCAACCAGATCAGCATCGTCTGCCGCCCGAACGGAATGATCTATGTCTATCGCGGAGCGCCCTTCTCCGGCACCCTGCTGATCACGTCCGACCCCGGCTCGTTCTACATGGGATCGTGGTTCTACCTCGAGGCATACGTCAAGATCCACGACACGGCTGGCGAGGTCCAGGTCCGGGTGAACACGAAGGTCGTCATCGACCTCATCGCCAGCGACACGAATGCCACCGGACGCCCCTACTTCGACATGGTCGGGATGCGCGGGCGCAACTCCTCCGGCTCGGCCGCATGGGTCGAGAATCAGTACTTCGACGACATGTACTTCTGCGACACTGCGGGCACGGTCAACAATGGCTACCTCGGCAACGTGCGCGTCAAGACGCAGTTCACCACCGCCGACGGCGACAACATCGACTTCCTGATCGGCGGCTCGGCCCCGGCGGCGACCAACTGGCAGTCTGTCCAGAACACCAGCCTCAATCTCACCAAGCTCGTCTACTCACCGACCGTCGGCGACTATGACCTGTACGAGATCGACCCGAACGTCAACGCCCCCTACGTCCACGCCATCCAGGTTCGGACCGGGGCGCGGCAGGACGACGCGACGCAGCGTGTTCTGCACAATCTTCTCAAGACCCCTGCCGGCACACTGATCGAGCCGGGCACGGACTTCTATCTCAACCAGACCGTCTCCGTCCACCGTGACATCATCGAGATCAATCCCGACACGGCGACGTTCTTCACGGGCACTGAGGCCAACGGCACTCAGGCAGGGTTCAAGGTCGATGCCTGATGCCAACCTTCGGATACACCACGGGCACGGGCGGTGCGGTGAACCTCTCCTCCGGGCAGATGGGCAGCCAGTTCACGAACACGACCGGGGGCCGCGTGTACATCACGCAGTTCGACCTGCTGAACGTGACCACCGCCCGCACGGCCACACACCAGTGCGCGGTGTACACGGACGAGGACGGACTTCCGGGCATCCTGATGGGCGTCTCGGACATCCTCTCCTCGGTGGCCGTGGGCACGAACACGTTCGCAGTCTCCGGCGACCCGATCGGCGTGGAGGACGGGCAGACAGTCTGGCTCTTCGTTCGCGCCGCGACCACGCTGAGTGCGTCCGGGGTCGGGGCAACGGACGCCCTGATCAGGGCGTGGACTGCCGGATCCTCTGCCTTCTCGGGAACCTTCATGCTGAGCGGAGGGCTGGCGGACAACATCGTGCCGCTGACCGTGACTGGCAGCGCAACAGACCCCGGTACGAGCAACGTCGAGGTTCCCATGATGGTGCAGGAGGTCGCCTCGCAGGGCGTCCCCAGTGTCCAGGTTCCGCTGATCGTGCAGGAGGCCATGTCCGAGGGCATGCCCACCGTGCAGGTCCCACTCATAACGCAGGACGTCCTGTCGGAGGGGTATCCTAATGTCCAGATCGCCCTCCTCGTCCAGGAGTCTCTCCACCCTGTCCCACCGGAGCTTCCCATGAGCACCATTCCCTTTCCTGGCTTCGGCAACTCCGCCTCGGATCCCGCCGTCCCCGCCGGGGCCTCCCCGTTCAACACGGACCTTCCAGGTCTGGCCTTCTCTGTGCACAAGAGGCCGATGTTCAACACGAACATCAAGGAGGCACCCTCCGGATCCGAGGTCCGCAACGCCCTCGCCCAGTATCCGCGCTGGGAGTTCGAGCTGACCTACGAGTTCCTCGAGGACAGGAGCGGCGCTGACTCCTCGCTCAAGACGATCATGGGCTTCTTCCTCGCTCGGCAGGGCAGCTTCGACAGCTGGCTGTTCAAGGATCCGGACGACTATCTCGTCACCAACGGATACTGCGGCACGACCGATGGAGTCACGACGCAGTTCCCCTTCTGCCGGACCATGGGCGAGTTCCACGAGAAGGTCGGGCAGGTGGACACCGTGAACACCATCACGCTCTATCTCTCGATCGACGAGGCCGGGACCATTCCGGCCACGCCCGGCCCCTACACGATCACTGTCGCGGAGGCAGCGACGTTCGTGGAGGATCTCGGTGTCACCAAGGGCGGCACCCCCCTGACACGGGTCGCGAGCGCCCCGGCGGCGAGCCAGTACTCCGTGAACGAGACCACCGGGGTCTACACATTCAGCGCGACGGACGAGAGCGACGCGGTCGTCATCTCGTATCGCTACGAGATCGATCCCCTCGACTACACAGTCACGCTTCCGAACCTCGTGGTCTTCGACAGTGCCCCTCCGACCGGGACGCTGACGGCGGACTTCCAGTTCTACTTCGCCTGCAGGTTCCTCGAGGACACCCTCGACTTCGAGAAGTTCTACGACAAGCTCTGGAACCTCAACGAGTGTAGCTTCAAGAGTGTCATCCAGTGAGGCCGATCACACCACAGCCGGGCCACACCGAGGCCGAGGTCGAGGCCGCGATGAACTCCGGGCAGTTCGTCTATGCCGACTGCTTCACCTTCATCCCGAAGATCGGCGACCCGCTCCGCTACACGACTGCCCAGCAGGACGTCAGCGTCGTCCCTGTCGGAGACGTCGCCCGCCAGACATACTTCGGCAATCAGGTGCTCATCCGGGGTCTCCGCGTCCACAACAATCTTGGTGTCGAGGTGGACGAGCAGCAGATCGAGATGAGCTATCCGGGCACACAGCTCTATCAGGCGGCGCTGACTTGGCCTCAGGCCCTGCTCCAGGGCCGACTGGACGGGGCGTCGATCCGCCGGGACCGCTACATCGCCGAGGCCTTCGGCAACGACGGGAACGGGGGAACTGTCTGGCTGGGTGGCTTCCCGATGTTCCTCGGTCTGGTGTCCTCGCTCTCGACGGTCGGTCGCCAGTCGGCCACCGTCAACGTCAAGTCCGACCTCGTCCTCCTCAACCGACAGGCCCCGGCCTTCCTCTGGGAGCCGAACTGCAAGAACACGTGGGGCGACCCGGCCTGCGGCATCGTGCAGACCGACTGGGCGGTCGCTGGAGTGCTCGGCGCGTCGCCGACCCGGACCGTGCTCCCGTGGTCGTCCTCCAGCACGGACTACAATCAGGGCAAGATCCACATCGAGAATGGGGACAGCGTCACGCGCGTCCGCACCATCGCTCGGGCGACCGCCACCCATCTCTATCTCGCCTATCCCCTGGACTTCGACCCCATCGCGGGCGCGGCCTTCGTGGCGTTCCCCGGCTGCTCGCGCACGGACGACGCCACCACCGGCTGCCCGAAGTATCACGGCGACCCCGCGTGGCGGAGCAAGTTCAAGGGCTTCCCGTTCACCCCTGTTGCGGAGACCGGAATTTGACGATGGCCGATCAGAGAGCTCTGGTGCGCGACATTGCCAGGAGCTGGGTGGGCACTCCGTACCACCACCGGGGCGCGATCCGTGGCGTCGGGGTCGACTGCGCGCGCATCCTGATCGAGGTCTATGCCGAGGCCGGTCTCATCGAGCGCTTCGATCCGGGCAAGTACACGCGCGACTGGCACCTGCACCGCGACGAGGAGCGGTATCTCCAGACGATTGAGCGCTATGCCGGAAGTCCCCTGCGCGAGGACACCTCGATCCACCTCTGGGACGACGAGGGCTACGCTCCCCCCGCAGGCGACATCCTCGTCTGGAGGGTCGGCAGGACATACAGCCACAGCGCCATTGTCACCGAGTGGCCCTGCGTGGTCCACGCATCCGCGCCCTCGCGCGTGGTCGAGGAGGTCAGCGTCATGAACACTCCTGTCTTCAGGAGGCCCGTTCGCCACTACTCTGTCTGGAGGGATGCGGCATGAGTCTTCTCTTCGGCGGCGGCAGCAAGGTCAAGCCACAGTTCACCGGTCTCGCCATCCAGACCTCCTCGTCTGCGGTCGCGATTGGTCTCTGGTACGGGAAGAACCGAGGCGCTGGCAACATCATCTGGCAGGGCGACTTCCAGTCCCACAAGCAGAAGCAGGGCGGCAAGGGCGGTGGCGGCAAGGGCGCGACCGGCTACACATACTCCGGCTCGTACGAGGTCGGTCTCTGCTGGGGCGAGATCGGCGGCATCACGCGGGTCTGGAAGGACCAGTCGAAGGAGACCGACTACACGGCCCTCGGCTTCTCGCTCTTCACCGGCACCAACCCACAGGCCCCTTGGGGCTACCTCACCACCGCCCACCCGACCGAGGCGCTCGGCTATCCGGACATCGCGTATCTCGCGGTCCAGAACTACGACCTCGGCCAGTCGAACGCATTCCCGCAGCACAGCTTCGAGGTCGAGGCCCTGCTCCAGGGAACGGGCGTCGGCGGCACGGTCACCGATGCAGACCCGGCGCTCGTCATCGAGGACTTCCTCGCCGACCCGACGCACGGGGTCGGCTTCAACACCGCGATCCTCTCCAACCTGATGTCGACGGTCGATGCACCGACGACTGGCGACAGCACCTTCCAGACATACTGCCAGGCAATGGGCTTCGCCTTCTCGCCGTTCCTCTCCAGCCAGCAGCAGGCGAGCGAGATCATCAACCGCTGGGCCGACCTCTTCAACACTGCCATCGTCTGGACAGGCTACGCCCTCAAGTTCCACCCCTACGGTCCGGACACGATCACCGCCAATGGCGTGACCTATCTGCCCGACTTCCCCGTGCGCTACTCGCTCACGGACGACGACTACGTCTACAGCCGGGGCGAGGATCCGATCAAGTTCAATCGGACCGACCCGGCGGACGCCTTCAACTCGTTCTCGATCGTGATCTCCAATCGCGACAACGAGTACAACGATCTGCCTGTTCCGTGGCGCGATCAGGGTCTCATCGACCAGTACGAGCTCAAGAACGCCGACACGCTCGACGCCAAGGAGATCACCGACCCAGAGATGGCGGCCATCATGGTCACCTACATGGGCCAGCGCAAGGCATACATCCGCAACACCTTCGAATTCACGCTGCCCGTCAAGTTCTGCCGGCTCGAGCCGATGGACGTCCTGGAGTGCACGGACGCCGAGCTCGGCACCTTCAACGTCCTCATCCGCGAGATCGACGAGACCGACCAGGACGAGCTGCGGATCGTGGCCGAGGAGTACCCCTCGAGCATCTCGACCAACTCGACCAACACCACCCAGCCGGTGGCCAACACCCCGGTGAACACCGCCGTCAGCCCCGGCCCGGTGAATCCTCCGGTGATCTTCGAGCCGCCCGCGTCCCTCTCGTCCGTGCCTCAGGTCTGGGCGGCGGTGTCCGGCGGCAACGGCACGACATACAACCCGAACTGGGGCGGGTGCTACGTCTGGATCAGCACAGACAACGTGACCTTCAACCAGATCGGCGACATCACGCAGGCCGCGCGTCAGGGCAAGCTGACGTCGACCCTCGCGACATACGGTGGCGCCAACCCCGACACGGTCCACACGCTCCAGCTCGACATGACCATGAGCAACGGAGAGCTGGAGGACGCGGCGAGTGCGGCCGACGCGGCGGCGGGCGTGACTCTGAGCTACGTCGACGGCGAGCTCCTCTCCTACGAGGACGTGACCCTGACCGGGGCCGACCTCTACGATGCGGACAACCTGTATCGCGGCCTGTACGGATCGACCATCGGATCCCACGCGACCGGCACGCAGTTCGCTCGTCTGGACGACGCAGTCTTCAAGTACGACCTCCCTGAGGCGTACATCGGGCAGACGCTCTACCTCAAGTTCCAGTCGTACAACATCTTCGGCGGCGGTGTCGAGGACATCTCCTCCGTCACGGTGTACACCTACACTCCGACCGGCACCGGCTTCGGCACCGGCACGGGAGGCCTCCCCGCCACCCCCACTGGTCTGGGCGGCACGACCGGCACGACATACGCGAAGCTCACCTGGACACAGAACTCCGTCAACGACAACGTGACGGGCTATCAGGTCTGGCGGGCGGTCGGCTCGGCCCAGCCCTTCGGCTCGGCGGTCCTGATCGGGACGACGACGGCTGCCGCCTCCGAGTACACGGACTCTGCGGTGAGCGGGGGGCAGGTGTACACATACTTCCTCGTGGCCGTGAACGCTGTCGGCTCCAGCGCGAACACCGCCGGGGTCGACCTGACACCTGTCTCGGGGACCGCGCCCTATGGCTTCGGCTTCGACAAGGATCTCGGATCGGGCACTCTCGGGGCCGACTTCTGCGAGTTCGCGAGTGGTGTCGCGTGGACCATGCCCGCGTCGCTCCCGGACGCGACCGTCAAGAACACCGGCACGGCTCCGTCTGCACAGACTGACTTCGATCTGCAGGTCAACGGTGTCTCGGTGGGCACGATCCGCTTCGCCGCATCGTCGAACGTCGCGACCTTCATCAAGGCGAGCAGCACGGCTGTCGCCGCAGACCAGACCGCCAAGATCGTCCTGCCCGCGTCCCTGAACGGGATGACCGGGCGGCTCTTTGGCTCGATTGTGGGGTATCGCTGATGGCCGTTGTCTTCATGGATGGCTTCGACATGTACAATGGCGTGCAGGCCGCGATCGGTTTGCAGTCTCGCTGGATCACCAGCCAGACTGGCCAGTACACAACGACCACGACGACACCATTCACGAATGGACAGGCTCTCCGTGTCATCGGAGACGTCCAGTTTAACATCGGCTACTTCTCTCGTGTTCTCCCGTCCACTGTCTCAACATCTTGTGTTGGGTTCCACTTCTACACGACCAGTGTGTCTGGGATGTCGACCAGGAGTAGCTCAGCCGTTGTCTACTTCCGCAATGCTGGTGCGTTCCAGTTCGGCATCCAGCTCCTCTCGACGGGCATTCTTGTCGTCAACACATACAGCGCCGCCGGAACAATCACGGCTGAGATGTTCCGTACAACTGTCCCCATCGCAGCAGCCACGTGGTACCACATGGGTCTGGTGTTCACGATGGGAACAGCCGGGACCGGAAGCATCGAGCTCTTCATCGATGGTGCCTCTGCCGGCTCGGCCACGGGTGTCACGACGGCACGATCGGGCGTGGCTCTGGTCGACGAGATCTACTTCTACAACTCCGCGCTGAGTGGAGGCAGCAACTACTTCGATGATCTCTATGTCACGGACGCGGCCACCTTCCTCGGTATCCGCCGCATCGAGACCCTGCGGCCGACCTCCGACACGGCCCAGAAGCAGTGGACCGCGCTGTCCGGAACAGACAACTACGCGATGGTCGACGAGAGCGTTGTCGACGGAGACACGACCTACGTCGAGACGAGCACCGTCGGCAATCAGGACCTCTACGACATCGCCAATCTCAGCTCCACGCCGGGGACCATCGACGCGGTGCAGATTGTCTCCTTCCCGAGGAGGACCGACGCGACCGCGAGGACACAGTACAACAGCCTCAAGAGCGGAGCGACCAACAGCGACGGGACGGCCTTTGCTCTCTCGGCGACATACAGCCACTATCCGCGCCTCCTCAACCTCAATCCCGACGGCAGCGTCGCGTGGACCGGCGCAGCCGTCGACGCCCTGCAGATCGGGCCCAAGCTGGCGAGCTAGACCATGGCGACACAGGGACCACTCACTTGGTTCGACCTCGCACTCGACAAGATTGCGGACGGGACGATCGACCTCACGACGGACACCTTCAAGGCTGTCCTCCTCGCGTCGACGCAGGCTATCAGCAAGACCTTCGCCGGGGCGTCCACTGATGGGCGCTACGCCGACCTGACCGCCGAGCTGGCGACCGCGAGTGGATACACCGCCGGGGGCGTGGCCCTGACAACGGTCACGCTCACCCGGTCTGGCAGCACGGTAACATGGGACGCCGACGCGTTCGGGTGGACGCTCTCCGGCACGATCACGTTCAAGTACGTCGCCATCTACAGCGACACGGCGACGAACAAGGATCTCCTCTGCTTCTGCGACATGGACACCGGAGGCGGATCCATCAGTGCCCTCACCGGGACACTTCAGTACACGCCGAGCGTCAGCGGCCTTCTCGATTGGAGCGCACCATGAGTCTCATTCTGAACAGGGCCAAGGCCAACACTGCGACCACCGGCACCGGCACGGTCACCCTCGGCTCGACCATCTCTCCGTTCCAGTCCTGGTCCGCCGCCGGGGCGCTCGGCACGACCCGCAAGTACTCCTACCTCATCGAGGACGGCACCGCATGGGAGATCGGCGAGGGCGTCTACGACTCCGGCGCGGGCACGGTCACGCGCGGCCTGATCGCCTCGTCCACTGGCGCTCTCCTCAACCTCTCCGGATCGGCGACGATTGCCTCCGTGGCGAAGGCATCCGACAGCCCTCAGGTCATCGAGAAGAAGGTGTTCGCGGGTGGCGAGACATCGTTCTCGTTCTCGGACATCCCGCAGGACTTCACCTCCCTGCAGCTGGAGGTGTACGGACGCCTGCAGACGGTGGCGGCGGCGACCCCTCTGACGTGGCGCCTCAACGGCAGCTCGAGCGCGATCTACGACTTCCAGCGCCAGTATGCCACGGCAACCACGAACACTGCGAGCAACTCACTGGCGCAGACGTCCTTCAACGATGTGGGAACGCTACCGGGAACCAGCTTCCCGGCGGGTCAGGCCGCTGGCTTCCTGATCGAGCTTCCGGGATACTCCCAGACGTCGTTCCACAAGTCGATACACGCCAGAGCGTACAAGTGGCCGAACTCGACCACGACATACAGCCAGTATGTCATGCACATCACCGGAGGGTGGAGGTCGACGGCTGCCATCACGTCCATCGACTTCCTCACGATCGGCGGATCTGGCGCCATGGTGGCAGGGTCGTATGCCGTTCTTCGCGGGATCCCATAAGCCATGGCGGGCTTCAGCCCAGTCGGATCCTTTCCCGTCGCCTCGGTGCCTGCCGGCTCCGGGGTCGCGACCAACTACACACTCGGCCCGGCGAGCCTCGTCTATGCCGGATACACACTCACGGTCACCATCAGCGTCCCCCCGCCACGGACGTCCTGGATTGGTGCCGAGACACTGCACGATGGCGCGGGCGCTGCCCGTCTGTCGTGGATTGGTGCGGAGACACTGCATGATGGTGCTGGTGCCTCTCGCACATCCTGGATCGGGGTCGAGGTGCTCCGGTCCATTGGTGGAGCCGCCACAGATGACGGCTTCGTTTATCTCATCTGCTAGGAGAATTCGAGTGGGGGACGTATCTGCATGGGTCGGCATCGGGCTGACCGCACTGGCGATGACTGCTGGCTGCATTGCGTATGTGCATGCCCAGATCTCCGCCTCGGACACACGGACCGAGGAGAAGATCAGGGAGCTCCACACACGTGTCAGCGGCAGTCACGGAAAGGCTGAGGACATGGTGGCGGAGGTCAGGAAGGAGCTCACTGAGCACATGACGACGGAGAGGACCGACCGACGCCGAGAGATCGACCGGGTCGAGAAGGTTCTCGAGGGCTTCTCCCATGTCGCGAGTGCGGTAGTCGGCATGGGCAAGTCGATCGAGCACCTCGCCGACAGCCTCAGGGCACATCAGGTCCACACAGACAAGTCGCTGGACGAGGTCAAGCACACCGTCCGAGCCATCGACATGAAGATGCGCGGTATCGGAGAGGGAGCCGACCGATGAGCATGCTCAGGATCTCCGTCACCGACGGCATCAAGCGCGGCTTCCGGGGCGTCCTCCGCGAGGTCGCCAAGCACATGTTCACGGCGGCGGACGGCGAGACCTATGCGGTCGGTCGTCTGCTCGGCGTCATTCTGCTGGTGTTCGGGATCCTGGCACCGTCGGCGGTCGTCGTCCACATGTCGTGGAACAGGACCATCACGATGGACGAGTGGGTGCAGTTCATCAACTCGATGGTGCTCTACATTCCGGCCCTCGCCGGGTCGACCGTGGGGCTGATCACCCTGACCAACCCCACCGAGCCGAAGCCTCCTGTGGAGTCTAAGGCTGTGGCGGCTGAGGAGCCGGCACCGTAGTCTCGCGCTCGCGACGGAGGAGCTCTGCTGACATCTCCTCCGTGCGCCTCCAGCCCTCGCGGCCCCACTCGGGCATGTCGATCGTCATCCACCGCCACAGGGCCTCGGCCCGCTCAGGCCCCACAGCGTCCTCCAGAGCGCTCCGGACGGCGACGGCCCCTACGCCCGCCGGGGGCGCTGGCTCGGCCTGGAGCAGCTGTCGAGCGACCGCTGGAGCGGTCTCAGCGCGCGCCGGGGGCGTAGGCAGCCCCGCCAAGGATGGATCTGAGCTCTGTGTCGTCTGGCAGGCCGCCAGGAGGGACAGTGCCAGGAGTGGTGCCAGTCTTCGGTTCATCTCTCTTCTCCGCTCTGCATGAGGCAAGGCCGAGCCGATACGCGGCATCGCGACTTGCGCTGGTGGTCCTGATCGCAGCCTCGAGCCGCTGGGTCTCTGTCTCGCTCGCAGTCCGGGCCGTCGCCTCGCAGGTGGCGAGCCTCCCCCGCCACTCCGCGACGATGGGGCGGTCTCGCTCGAGCTGGGCCTTGGCCCCGGCTGCTCGAGCATCGTCCAGCTTGCGGGGGAGGGCGTTGGTGAGCTTGGTGAGGCGAGCTCCGATGCCCCACGGGGCATAGTTCTCGTACAGCTCGGCGGCGGCGAAGCCAGCACCGAACGTGGCCACACCGGCGATGACCAGTGCTGCGGTCTTGACACCGGCGAATGGGTTTGCGATCATGGTGGGTCTCCTCTGCCCCACCATACGGTGCATTAGGTCGCATTAAAAGCCAAAGGGGGTTTACATCTTGTGAGGTTGGGCCTATCGAGAGTGAACGCCGAGGAATATCCCAGAGCCAATCCGAGACAGGAGACGCAGCATGACACGCAAGTTCACCCCCTCCATTCAGCAGCAGGCATTCTTCGACTGGGTCGTCGACGGTCGCGGAAGCGCAGTCGTCGAGGCAGTCGCCGGGGCCGGCAAGACCACCACCCTGATCGAGGGTGCCGAGCTGATGAGCGGATCCGCCGCCTTCATGGCCTTCAACAGCAAGATCGCCAAGGAGATCGACAACCGCCTGAAGGATCGCGGCCTCGCAGCCGGTGACTGGCGCACCCGCAAGGAGGGCAAGACCTTCCACTCCGCCGGGCGCTCGGCCCTCCTCAAGGCATTCCCGCAGCTCAAGAGCGTCGAGCCGACCGACAAGAAGGTCATCCGCATCGTCGAGGAGCTGGTCCGGGAGAAGGCTCGCCGCGACCTGGAGGGCCTGGAGCCTGCCGTCGCCAAGATTGTCTCCATGGCCAAGCAGCGCGGCATCGGTGCGCTCTGCCGCATCGACGACCAGCAGGCGTGGGAGGAGATGGTCGAGCACTTCGCCCTCGACGACGCCCTGCCCGAGGGCCAGGAGCACATGGTGCCCCACGTCATCAAGATGGCCCAGATCTGCCTTCGCCGCTCGAACGAGCAGATCGCCGAGTCGTACGACTACGACGACATGATCTACATTCCGCTGCTCCGCAACCTTCGCCTGTGGCAGCACGACTGGGTCGTCATCGACGAGGCCCAGGACACCAACCCGACCCGCCGCGAGATGGCCCGTCGCATGCTCCGCCCCGGCGGTCGCCTCGTCGCGGTGGGCGATCCCCATCAGGCCATCTACGGCTTCACCGGCACCGACAACAACAGCCTCGAGCAGATCGCCGAGGACTTCCGCTGCACCCGTCTGCCGCTGACCGTCACCTACCGCTGCCCGAAGGCGGTGGTCGCCGTGGCTCGCCAGTTCGTCGGCCACATCACGGCCCACGAGACCGCCCCCGACGGAGAGGTGATCGGCTACGACTACGCAGACATCATGGACCACGCCCAGCCGGGCGACGCCATCCTCTGCCGGTTCAACAAGTATCTCGTCTCGCTGGTCTTCCGCTTCATCCGCGCTGGCGTCTCGGCCAAGATCGAGGGTCGCTCCATCGGTCAGGGCCTCGCCAAGCTGGCCGGTCGGTGGAAGTCGATCAAGACGCTGAACGCCCTCGAGGGCAAGCTGGTCGAGTTCACCGAGAAGGAGGTCGCCAAGGCCAAGCTCAAGGACGACGACCGCAAGATCGAGGAGGCCAACGACCGGCTCGAGACGATGATGGTCCTCATCGAGCGCGCCCGCGAGCAGAAGATGTCGACGGTCGCCGAGCTGCAGGACATGATCATGTCGCTCTTCGAGGACGCCGAGAAGATGGGCGACACCAGCCGCATGATCGTGCTCTGCTCCGAGCACCGCTCCAAGGGCCTGGAGTGGGACCGCGTCCACGTGCTCGGCCTGACCGAGGTCCAGCCCGCTCGCTGCAGCCGCGACTGGCAGATGGACCAGGAGATCAACCTCCAGTATGTCGCCGTCACCCGCGCCAAGAAGGTGCTCCACATCGTCTCTGGTCTCCGCAGCGACGACAGGGAGCGCCGCTAAGGGGGCTTTACCCTCGGCCCCTTGGAGGGTATCCATGGGGCTCAGAGGGGTCTGGCAGGCTCCCCAGCCGTGGTACCACCAGCGCGAGGTGGCATGGAGATAATCGGTGAATCCGTCCTGCTGACAGTTTACGAGGTGATCCTCCTCCGCCCTCTCTCGAGCAGGGCGAACTGGATTACCAGCCCCCAAGAGGACAAGGGCTGGGCTCAGCTGGCGAGTAACCAGAGTCAACGCCGAGTGTCTCAGTGCCAGCGTCTCGGCAGCCAGATTCAGCAAACCCTGAAGGGTCGCGGGAGGCCCCGGTCGCAAGGCCGGGGCCTTTCCCGTGGGGCCTAGCCCGCCGGGGCGGGACGCACGGCTCCACAGAGGCCCCTATCGGGTGCCGGTGATGGTCCAGGTGGTCATCGACATCGCCCGCTCGACAATGTCGGTCTCGTAGTCGTATCCCTCGAACACGCGAATGACCCGACGGTGCAGCGAGAGATCCTCCGACTGCTTCTGCTTGACACGGCGAAGCTCCTCGCGCTGGCCGCGAAGCACCATCCTCAGGAGATCCTGACCGTCGGCCCGGCGGCGCTTCTTGCGCAGCCGACGAGTGACCTCCTTGTTGCGGCGGATGCGATCCTCCGTGGTCATGATGCCGGAGACGATCTTCTGCTCCATCTGGCGCATGTTCATCTTGACAGCCGCGACAACGTCAATCGTCGTGACGTCGCCACCCCCGCCCTCCTGTCCGCAGACCACGTTCTGGATGATCTGGCTCAGGATCACCATCATCTTGGTGTCCTCGCTCGGCTCGTCCGCCTGCGGCCCGGCCCGGTCTCCGGTCTGGTCGTACCTCCGCCTCCGCTCGGGATCGGAGAGGGTGTCGTATGCCTGCCGGAGGTGGTCGAACTCGTCCGGGTCTCCGCCCTTGTCGGGGTGGAGCACCTTCGCCCGGCGGCGGTAGGCCCGGCGGATCTCGTCCTGTGTCGCGCTCTCCGAGACGCCGAGGACTGCGTACAGCTCGCGAGCCATCATGTCAGATCACCCAGCTGCGATATCCGTCCTTCAGGACGGCAGTTGCCAGATCGATCTTCTTGCGCAGTGCCTGGACAATCTTCTCCTCGACGGTGCCGGGAACCTGCAGGTCTCCGTACACGCATGGCCAGTGCTGGCCGTCGCGGTGGGTCCGGCTCTCGCTCTGGTCTCGGTGGTCGAGGTTGTGGCTGTTGGAGTAGTAGAGGCTGTTCGGCGTTCTCACGAGGGTGAGGCCCCTGGAGGCTGCCTGCGGGGTGCCCACGAACCAGTCTGCGTATCCGTCCTGGAACCGCCGCTTGGCAATGTCGCGCTGGTCCTGGGGAACGCCTCCGTGGTAGGAGACAACCTTGTCGGCCCCGTATGCCTTGCGGAGGGTCTCCTCGATGCGCTCAATGTCGTCGCGATAGGTCGCCCAGATGATGCCCGACCCGGCCATCTCCTCGGTCGCCTCGAGCATCACCCTCGGCCGATTGCTGTCCAGCCGGTGCGTCCTGCCCATCTCGTCGACCACGTGGCCGCACAGGATCTGGTGGAGCCTCAGCACCTGCGTCAGGGCCAGCGTCGCGGTGACGTAGTCGTCGCCCGAGAGCAGAGCCGTGGCGTTCTCCTTGACCTCGTTGTAGATGCGGCGCTGCTGGTCGGTCAGCTCGACCGTCCGGGGCGGGAGATAGATCTGCTCGGGAAGGTCGAGGCACTCGTCCTTGCGCTTCCGGAAGGTGTGGGGCCTGATGCGCTCGGCCAGCTCGTCGATGTCGCGATAGCCGACGATCTGCTGCACGGCCCGCGTCCCGAACATCTGCTTCTGCAGGATCGCGTATCGCGCGCGGTAGGCATAGAAGCTCGAGCCGAGGGAGCCGGGCACTGCCCAGTTCATCTGGCTGAAGAGGTCCATCGGACCGTTCGGCACCGGCTGGCCGCAGAGAATGCGCCGATAGTTGGCCATGTCGCGCAGGCGATCGACCGCCTTGGTCCGGACAGCTGTCGGGTTCTTGATCGCGGTGCTCTCGTCGATGGAGATCTTGATGCGGCCCCGGTGGCGGCTCACGAACTCGTGGGCAATGTCGAACGCCCGATCGGACGCGCCCAGCGCCTCGATGTTCATGGCGAAGAACTTGAGCGTGGGGTCGGGGGTGAACAGTCTCTCGATCTCGTCCCTGTTGGCGCGCGTCCCCCCGCCCCTCCACGCACCGATCGTGACCTCCTGGCGAAAGTCGTCGGTCCAGTGCTTCGGGATCTCGTCGGTCTCCCAGTTCGTGTACACGCCCTTGGGCGCGAGCATGAGACAGGCAGTGATCTCGCCCTCGCAGTACAGCTCTCCCGTCTCGTCGAGGTCGGTCTTCGTCTTGCCGGTGCCCATCTCCATGAGCCAGCCGAAGCCCGGTCGGCCTCGTGCCTTGTTGAGTCCCTCGATCTGGTGAGCGCGCGGCGGCAGCGCAGGAACATACTTCATGTCTTCTCCTCGGTGGGGTGAGCGGGGAGCATAGCCTCTGCGGGCGCCAGTCGATAGCCCCGGCGGACGGCCCATTGGTTCAGAGTTTACTTGTGCGCCGCCCTCCTATACGCGCGGGCGCGTGAGAGACTATTGAAGATATTACTTTGGGCGCGCTTCTAAAGCTGTTCAATAGTCGTTTCAATACGACATAAACTCCCGTTTACAGAGGCTTTCGCCTCGGTCCTATTGAAGCTATTACTTTTAGACGGATTTAGCACGGCACACCACACGCCGTATCCGCCCCGCGCGTAATAGGGCCGATATTTCAATAGGCTCGTCGTCACGGCCCATTTGCGATGGCAGCCTGCCAGCGTATAGGTGTCACTGACGCCACAGAAGGAGACCCGCCAAGTGTCAATTTTCGAAGAGATGGAGCGCGACGGAGCCGCGTTCAAGCGAGCACCAACGGAGGAGGAGAGCCGCAACATCACGACCCTCGGCCTCGAGCTGGTCGAGATCGATCAGCGCCTCGAGAAGTATGCTCAGGTGGCCAAGGAGCTGGTCGCCCGCAAGCAGGAGCTCCAGATGAGGGTGCTGGTCGACGCGATGGATGCTGTCGGTCAGGACGTCATCGGTCTGGGCGATCAGGGCGTGGACCTGAAGCTCGACGACTACTTCAAGGCGGGCCTGCCCAACCCCGACGCCGACCCGAAGATCTCTCCCGAGGAGCGCGCCCGGCTGGTCGAGCTCAGGGAGCAGGGCATCGCGTTCCTGACCGAGGACGCCCCCGACATTCTCACCACCACCGTCACCGTCACCCTGCCGAAGGGGAGCCTGGAGCAGGCGCGGGAGATCGTGGGGTATCTCACCTCCGAGCAGGGCATGGGCCTCGAGCCGGGGCGCGTGAAGCTCGAGGAGGGTGCCCACTGGGCAACTCTCACGTCGTACGTCAAGGAGCAGGTCCGAGAGCGGAAGAGGTCCGACCTTCCGCTGGAGGCCCTTGGCGCAACAGTCGGTCGCATTGTGAAGATCGTGAAGAGGAAGAAGAGGTAACATGGCAAAAGCACCCACCAACACCGCCGAGACCGCCGAGAACCTGCCCGCAGTGGCAGCAGCAGCCGGTCTGCCTGCCGAGATGATGCAGGACATGATGGCCGACGCCGGCATGGGCGTCAGCGAGGATCCGAACGAGGTCGGCATCCCGTTCCTGTACATTCTGCAGGATCTCTCACCGCAGGTCAAGAAGCGCGACGAGCAGTACATCGAGGGAGCCGAGGTCGGCGACATCTACAACAACGTCACCAAGGAGGTCATCCCTGCCTCCGTCGGCATCGACTGGATCGAGGTCGGCTTCGAGGCCGCTCAGGTCGAGTGGCGCCCCAACCGGGGTGGCTTCGTCGCCAAGCACCCGCACGACACTCCGCTCAAGTCGGAGATCCGCATGGTGCAGGACGGCGACAAGATGGTCCCGACCCTGCCGTCGGGCAACACGCTGACCGAGACCAAGTACCACTACGGTCTCTATCGCCGCTCGGCGACCGCCGACCAGCCTGCCGGCAACTGGGAGCCTGCGGTCATCGGCATGGCATCGACCATGATCAAGAGCAGCCGCGAGCTCGAGGGCATGAAGAAGCGGCTCCGTCTGCCGAACAACGCCATCGCGCCCTCGTTCGCTGTTCACTATCGCTTCCAGACCACGCTGGTCTCGAAGAACAACAACGAGTGGTTCGTCTGGAAGATCACTCAGGGCAGCTGGGTCTCGTCCGACGAGTACCGGGTCGCCCGCGAGCTGGCCACTCAGGTCGCGTCCGGCGCGGTCAAGACTGCACAGCCCGACGGCGGCGAGGCCGCGTCCGGTGACAGCGCACTCGACGAGGAGGTTCTCTAGTCCTCTCCACCGCCATGGAGTGACTGGCAGAACGGGCCGGGGCCTAGCGTCCCGGCCCACTCTTCTCGACGGGGGCAGCTGACAATGATTGAAGAAACAAGACGCCTCATGGCCCTGTTCGATGGCTACGACGGGGCGCACGGCACACACGGGGAGATGGTCCGCAACCCCGACAAGCACGAGAAGCTGGAGATCAAGACCTCGGCCCGCACGGTCCGGGAGATGGTCACCGAGGATCTCTGGCTCGACCATGTCGAGGGTCGCAGGCCGATAGGCATCATCCCCATCCGGGGCGACAACACGTGCGTCTGGGGATGCATTGACGTCGACCGATACGACATCGACCACGGCGCGATCGTGCGCCAGCTCAAGGAGGCCCACCTTCCGCTCATCCTGTGCCGCACCAAGTCGGGCGGTGCCCACCTATTCCTCTTCATGCTCGAGCCTGTGCCCGCCGCCGAGATACAGGCCAAGCTCCGCGACCTCGCAGCCATGCTCGGCTTCGGCGGGTCCGAGATCTTTCCCAAGCAGACCAAGGTCCTGACCGAGAGCGGCGACCTCGGGAACTGGCTGAACATGCCCTACTATCGGGGCGACGAGACCGACCGCTACGCTGTCAACGAGCAGGGCCGGGGCCTGACCCTGCGCCAGTTCCTCGCGCGGGCGGAGGCTGCCCGGCTGACCTCCGACGAGATGGTCTCTCTCCGCGTGGCGGAGAAGGCGGACGACGAGTTCAGGGACGGTCCTCCGTGCCTCCAGCACCTCTCCTCCGTGGGCTTCCCGGAGGGGACGCGCAACAATGGCCTCTTCGGGCTGGGCACCTTCCTCAAGAAGAAGTATCCGGACAAGTGGGACCTCCTGCTCGAGCAGATGAACCAGCGCTACTTCAGCCCCCCGCTCCCCGCAGCCGAGGTCACGCAGATGATCAAGAACCTGCGATCGAAGGACTACAAGTACAAGTGCTCGGACATCCCTCTGGCCAACCACTGCAACGCGGGCCTGTGCAGGACGAGGAAGCACGGTGTCGGCACCAAGGGAACACTCCCCGTCATGGGAAGTCTCGCCGTCCTGAACACCGACCAGCCGATCTGGTTTCTTGACGTGGGCGGGGAGCGGCTGGAGCTGACGACCGACGATCTCCAGCAGCCGTCGCGCTTCCAGAAGAAGTGCATGGAGACCATCCACATGGTCGTCCCGATCCTGAAGAAGGAGACATGGGACCAGATCCTCGCGGGCCTGTACGAGAACCTCACCATCATCGAGGCACCGGGGGATGTGTCTCTCTCGGGCCAGTTCCTCGAGCACCTCGAGACATTCTGCACGGACAGGCAGCAGGCCCAGACCGTGGAGGAGATCGTGCTGGGCAAGGCGTGGCACGACGAGAAGACGGGCCGGGTCCACTTTCGCCTCAGGGACATTCAGGAGTATCTGGAGAAGGTCAAGTTCCGGGACATGACCCGGACGCAGATGACGAACCGAATCAGGGAGATGGGCGGAGGCAACCAGTTCCTGAACGCCAAGGGGAAGGGCGTCAACACGTTCTGGCTCCCCATCGATGTGTTCAGTGTGCAGACGGAGCCTCACGATCTGCCCGAGATCAAGGAGGAGATACTCTAGTGCCATTCGACCACGCAGGCTTCTATGCCGCCATTCGCCCGTTCTTCGGAGGAAAGCTCACGCAGGCTCAGGTCGACATCCTGAACCCAGCCATCGATCGCTGCCTCGCGGAGGGCATCAACCAGCCGGACGCCGTCTCGGGCGCGCACCCGTCCGGTCCCCCGTGGATGCAGAGGGCGGTCGCCGACCTCGGTCTCGCCGAGATCCCCGGAGCGAGGACCGCACCGCGCATTCAGCGGATGCTCAACCTGCTCTCCTATCCGTTCTCGGACGACGAGACCCCGTGGTGCGGCACTGCCATGGCTGCGTGGGTCAAGGAGTCTGGTCTCGTGCCGCCGCCTCAGGGCTACCGGGCCGCGAACTGGATGTCCTGGGGCGAGGCCTGCAGGCCTCAGGTCGGAGCGATCGGGGTCAAGCAGCGCACGGGCGGCAACCACGTGTACATGATCGTCGGCATCACCGCCGACCGGACCCGCTACAAGGCCCTCGGCGCGAATCAGGGCAACCGGGTCTGCATCATCGACATCCTCGTCTCGGACACCAAGGCCCTCCGCTGGCCGACGGGCGTCCCGCAGACCTCGATCCCGCTGCCCACCATGCCGGCAGGCACCCTCTCGACGATGGAGGCATAGATGGCCGACTACACCAAGATCGCTGCTCCGACCGATGAGCAGGAGGCTGCGAACGCTGCCTACACATGGGCAGTGGAGTGCTGGAAGGACTGCCTCAAGAGGCTCGCCGCCGTCAGCATCTGCACCGAGCAGGGCTGGGCCGAGGCCAAGTGGCACTGGGACCGGCTGGAGCGAGCAGTGATGCGCGAGCGTGAGCTCGATGCCAAGGCAAAGGAGGCACGCAATGGCGCTGGAGCGTGAGAGAGGCAAGATCGTCTTCACCTGCGACCACTGCGGAGAGGTGGAGGAGACCGACACCCGTGACTTCAACGAGGCCCGCGAGCACATCCGCGCCGAGGGCTGGCGGACCGAGAAGGTCGGCGACGAGTGGACCCACAGGTGCAGGACATGCTGACACCCCGGCCCCACCACGAGTGGACCGAGGAGGACGGCGACGTTCTCTGGTGGCTCTGGCCAATCGAGGAGGCCCCGTGGGTCGGGTCGCCGCTGGACCTTGGCCGGGTCGTCCGTGCTGATCTCGTGCTCTCCAGATATCTGGAGACCGGACCAAGCACTCATCTGGAGTGGACGATTGGAGGGTGGCCCTTCAGAGAGGAGGATCTTCACCGTGTCTTCTGGACTCGCCTCCCTGACGCAGCACCGCTGGACGTTCTGATCCGCGACCACATTCGAGGCGGACCTGATGAACCCTGAGATCATCCTCGGACCGCCGGGCACCGGCAAGACGACGACTCTGCTCGGCATGGTGGAGGCGGAGCTGGACCGTGGCATCGCCCCGGAGCACATTGGCTTCGTCTCCTTCACCAGGAAGGCGGCGCACGAGGCGAGGGATCGCGCCTGCGAGAAGTTCTCTCTGGACCGCAAGAGGTTCGAGTACTTCCGGACGCTCCACTCCCTGTGCTTCAAGTGCCTCGGAATGACCAACGCCGACGTCTTCGAGGGCGAGGCCATCATGGAGTTCGCCGACTGGATCGGCATCCCGGTCACGCCGAAGCACCGCCGCCGGGGCGGAGACTTCGGCGAGGAGGGCCAGCTGTTCGGCAACGAGCGAGGCGACCGCATCCTCCAGATGGAGAACAAGGCCCGCATCCGCAACATGGACCTCCGCGCCCTGTACGACGAGGACAGCGACGATCTCTCGTGGTGGGAGGTGGAGAGGGTCTCCAGGGGCCTCGCCGAGTTCAAGCGGGCGCGGGGCCTGCACGACTTCACCGACATGCTCGAGCTGTTCGTGGAGCAGGCATGGAAGCCACCGCTCGACGTCCTCTTCGTCGACGAGGCGCAGGATCTCTCCATGCTCCAGTGGAGCGTGGTCCAGAAGCTGGCCAAGGGATGCCGCCGGGTCGTGGTGGCGGGCGACGACGATCAGGCCATCTACAACTGGGCCGGGGCGGCGGTCGACTTCTTCGTCGACATGCCCGGACAGGTCCGCGTTCTCGACAAGAGCTGGCGCGTCCCGACCAGCATCCAGAGGGTCGCCAACAACATCATCGGGCAGGTCCGCCACCGCCGCGACAAGGAGTGGTCGCCGCGCGAGGAGGAGGGCGTCGTCCGCCAGCTGGGCCTCGCCGATGTCGACTGGTCGCAGCCAGACATCCTCGTGCTCGGCCGCAACAGCATGTTCATCGAGGAGGTCCGACGCCAGATCCACCGGGCCGGATACATGTACGAGTTCGGCCAGAAGCGGTCGATCTCCGACAAGCGACGGAGCCAGATCGTCAACTGGGACATGCGCCTCAGGAAGGGCGAGCCGGTCGTCGTGGAGGACGTCCTCCGCATCTACGAGGAGATGTCCTCGGGCGTCGGCGTCAAGCGCGGATACAAGGAGCTGAAGAACTTCCCGAGGGACGCGATGGTCACGATGGCCGATCTGGTCCAGGCCGGGGGCCTGCTCGTGCCGGACCTTCCGTGGTTCGACGCCATGGACAAGATCAAGCCGACCGAGCGAGAGTACATCCGGAGCTGCGTCCGCAAGAAGGAGAAGATGTCCGCGCCTCCCCGCATTCGCCTCAGCACGATCCACGGCTCGAAGGGCGGGGAGGCGCGCGAGGTGGTGCTCCTGACGGACATGGCGCCACGGACCTACAGGGAGATGCTTCGCGATCCGGAGGCCGAGGCTCGCGTGTGGTACGTCGCGACCACTCGGGCCAAGGAGGTGCTGACTGTCGTCAGGCCATCTACTGATAGGCACTTTACCCTCAGGCGATGGTAGGCTAGGGTGCACTTGGGTCCACAATTCCGTGGGGCCAAGCTGCCAGGAGTCGCATCCGCCAATGCCGACCTGTGTTGCCGTGACGTGCTGGGGATGGGGTGACATCTGGGCCTTCGAGGGTCCGGAGGAAGCCCGTCTTCATCCCCTGATCGACACGTGCGACGTGATCATCAACTCTGCCGAGGATGTTGCGAAGAACTGGAACTATCTGTTCCTTCCTCGCATGTGTGCCGAGGTGCTTGGTGACAAGGTTGCGTCCGAGAGAGCAAGAGAGAGAATCAGCACCGCCGAGAGCGATCGCGTGCGCGAGGAGCGCATGCAGGAGCTCAGCCGGGCAGTGTACGATGCCCTCTGTCGCAAGTCAAAGACGCCGCCCTCTGCACACAAGACCATCTGCGAGATGATTGTCAGGGATCGCATCCGGACCGACGAGTGGCACAGACGTGAAAACGCAAGGAGAAGTTCTGTGACTGAAGCCGCAAAGACCACCGCTGCTGCCGCTCCGAAAGAGGAGAAGGCCAAGACCGTCGGCGGTTTCGCCCTGACGGCGAAGATCACCCTCGGCAAGGACAAGGAGGGCAAGGCATACGGGAAGGACAACAACCCGAAGCGCGCTGGCTCGGCGTCCGCCGCCCTGTTCGAGAAGTACAAGGACGGCATGACCGTCGAGCAGGCCGCTGCTGCCGGCCTCACCGCCGCCGCCCTGAAGTGGGACAGCGAGCACGACTTCATCAAGATCGCCTGATCCTGCTGGGGACACTGAGAGGGGTCGGGGCGCGAGCCTCGGCCCCTTTCTCCTGCACGACTTGCAGGCTATGGTGGCCGCTGACACCACAGGAGAAACACCGCCATGCAGCTTCCCGTGACACTCGGCACAGAGACCGAGATGCGCAACACCCGAGAGGTTCTCGGGGTCATCTGCCGAGAGGGCACACTCGACGACTTCGTCGCCAAGGAGATCGCGTCCACCTATGGGTGGATGGACGTCAGGGGACTCCGCGTCCTCGACATCGGAGGCAACATCGGGGCCTATGCCCGCTGGGCGCTGGACCACGGAGCCTCGAGCGTGTGGTCGATCGAGCCTGAGGCCAGCAACTTCGCATGCCTCGGACAGAACACCCGCGTCCAGCTCGGAGAGAATCAGGGCCTGCAGATCATGCAGAGCAGCCGGGCGCTCGTGGCCGCAGAGTCGGGCGTCGGCGAGATCTGGCTCTCGCCCACGGGCAAGAACCCCGGCAACACCAGCTCGGTCAAGTACAGGGGCCGCGTATCACAGGGCGAGATCCCCATGCTGTCCTTCCGCGAGGTGCTGGAGTTCATGCCCGACGTTCTGAAGATCGACGTCGAGGGAGCCGAGTACGACTTCTTCAGCACGGCTCCCCTGCCCGACTGCGTTCGGCAGGTCACGATGGAGATCCACCTGTCGCGGCCCCACTGGCGCACGACCGACGGCCCGGCCATCGCTGCCCGCTTCGCCGACTGGGAGTGCGTCCGTGCGCCGAAGTTCGAGGGCGGACACTGGCAGACCATCGGGGCCTGGAGACGATGAGCTCGCCAGAGGCGTTCTTCGCCTTCGCCCGCGCCCGGCACCAGATCTTCCTCGACCGCAACTCGGGGAAGCCCCGCCCGTGGACCGACGACCCGATCCTCCAGCAGTATCGGTTCACCAATGTCTTCCGCGAGGAGGACCGAACGTCCCTCTGGTTCCGGCACTACGTCCGGTGCTGGCTGTCCAAGATGTCGGAGGAGTGTCAGGTGCTCGGGACGATCCTGTTCCGCACACTCAATCGCACCGAGAGTGGCGAGATCCTCTTCCAGCAGAACGACCTCTTTCGTGGGGAGCCGGTCGGCTGGCGCTACGTCAAGGGGCTGGCCACGATCGAGGAGGTCGAGGCGAACCTTCGCACCGCGATCCCACGGGGACCGTGGGTGACCGGGGCCTACATCGTCAAGACGCCGGACGGAATGGACAAGCTGACCGGGGCGCTGTGGATCGTCGAGGAGGCCCGCAAGCGCCTCCCCGCCCTAGTCGGCGGCCACCCGCTCCAGACGACTCCACGGACGCTCGAGGCCTTCTGGCTGGCGCTCCAGAAGTTCCCCTACATCGGGGGCTTCACCGGCTACGAGATAGTGACCGATCTGCGCCACCTGCCGATCCTGCGGGACGCCCCTGACATCATGTCGTGGGCCAATGCGGGGCCGGGGGCTGTCCGTGGTCTCCATCGCGTCCACGGGCGCGACCACAGGAAGTCCCTCAGTCAGGCACAGGCATGCCGCGAGATGCAGGATCTCCTGTCGATTGCCCGCTCCGACCTCACCGCGTGGCCGGAGCACGGTCGCCTGTGGCCGGAGTGGGAGATGAGAGAGGTCGAGCACACGCTCTGTGAGTTCGACAAGTACGAGCGCGTCCGCCTCGGTGAGGGGACTCCGCGAGGGAGGTTCAGGTGAAGCCAGTTCTGCTCGGCATGAACAATCCGGTCAGCTCCGACCCGGCTCATGCCCTGTATCCGCATCCGCCCTCGTGCACCGGGGCGCGGCTGCTCAAGTTCTCGGGCCTCGAGAAGCGGGTCTATCTCGACACATTCGATCGCCGCAACGTGATCTCTGGTCGGGAGTGGTCCGCCAAGGAGGCGCGGACGCTGGCCCCGGCGCTGCGCGAGGAGCTTCTCGGCCGCACGGTCGTGCTTCTCGGCGCACCCGTCAACAGCATCATACGCGGGGGCACCAAGCACGAGCTGGCGCGGGCCTTCGTCTGGACACCGGACGGGCACGGAGGATGGCATGCCCTCGTCCCGCACCCGTCGGGCCTGAACCACTTCTACAACGAGCCGATGCACCAGCACCTGCTCTCCGTGTTCATGCAGGAGCTGGTCCACTGGTCCCAGACGCAAGAAGGCCCCGCCACTGGGACGGGGCCTCGGCAGGCTGAGCTGCTCCTGTAGAACTATTGCTTGCGGAAGATCTCGGCGGCGAGGCGCTTTGCGGTCTGCTCGCGAGCCTTCATGCGTTCTGCTGTGGGAAACTTGGCACGGATCTTTTCCGCGAGGCGGTGGTGGTAGTCCTTGGTGAACTCCGGACCCATCGCGAGGTAGCGGTCGGCGTCGGCGGCGCTCGTGGCCTTGGCGAGCTCCTGGGCAATCCAGACGTCGGCGTCGAAGACAGACTCAAGCGCGAAAGTCTCGGCATCAACAGCGTTTCCGCGAAACGCCTTCTTGCCGTTGAGGTAGATGGTGACTGATCCGTCGCGGTTGCTGGTACGAGTGACTTTCATGGTACGTCTCCTTGGCGGGTTGTCCGACTCTCATAGAGCCAATGGCCCAACTTGTAAAGCAGTTTGTTCATCGCACTCAGACAGGGTATGAAAGAGACATGCAGACATTCCTTCCCGCTCCGAACTTTGCGTGCTCCGCAATGGTGCTCGACCGACAGCGTCTCGGCAAGCAGCGCCTCGAGTGCGTCCAGATCCTCAACGCAATACGCAACGGCGGCGGCTGGCGCAACCACCCTGCCGTCAGGATGTGGCGCGGGCACGAGGCGGCTCTCCAGCTGTACCACGACGTCATGGTCCGGGAGTGGGAGCGCCGGGGCTACGTCAACAACATGCCCCAGTTCCTCCCCCCGCCCGAGACGATCGTCATGCCGTCCTGGCTGGGGCGGGAGGACTTCCACGCCAGCCACCGGGCCGCGCTCCTGCTCAAGGATCCGCGCCACTATGCCCAGTTCGGCTGGACCGAGACTCCGGCCAACGCATACGTGTGGCCTGAGCCCTAGCGCCTGACGCCCCGCCAGAGTATGGTGACAGAACCCACCGAGGAGACCTGACTATGATGCACCTGTACATCCCGTCCCACATGCGCGCAACGGAGGCGAACGTCCGGATGGGGCCGCTGCTCCGTCTCTCGCCGGAGCTTCGCCGCCGCACACACTACGTCGTGCCCCACGGCCAGCTCGAGGCGTACGACCTCGTCCTGCGTGGTCTGGGCATCCCGACCTTCGACATTCTCGAGACTCCGGAGGGCATGCGCGGCATCGGGCCGACGCGCCACTGGATTGGCGAGCATGCCCAGTCCATCGGAGCCGACAAGTTCGTGATGATGGACGACGACATCGACTTCCTCGTTCGCAAGTCGGCCGACGACTGGCGGCTGGTCGCCCAGACCGAGGAGCAGACCGACGAGATGTTCCGCGAGATCGACCACTGGCTCGACACATACGCCTCTGTCGGCATCAGCAGCCGCGAGGGCAACAACCGGGCCGGGGTCGGCGGGCCGCGCGACGAGAACATGGTGGCCATCGCCACCCGCGTCATGCGCATGTTCGGCTGCCGGACGGCCGACTGGCTCGAGATGGAGCACGGTCGCGTCGAGGTCATGGAGGACTTCGACCTCCAGCTCCAGCTGCTCCGCGCCGGGCGCGGCAACTGCTGCCTCTTCTACTACGCCAACGGCCAGAAGATGACGAACATGCCCGGCGGCTGCTCGACCTATCGCAGCCACGAGGTCCAGGACACGGCGGCTCGTCGGCTCCAGGAGCTCCACGGAGATCGGCTCGTCCGCCTGCGCCAGAAGCAGAACAAGACGGACGCGGCGGGTCTCGGCACTCGGACCGAGGTGACCATCTTCTGGAAGAAGGCGGCAGGTCTCAAGTGATGGGCGGGGCCAGAGACGCTCTCGGGAGCGAGCACTTCCCGAGATGCCGCTGCTTCGCCGAGGGCGACGGAGAGATGCACGAGGTCATGTACGGACTGGCCGACGCCATGTCCCGCATGGTGCACATGAACGCCACCCTCAACGGCCTCTGCCCGTCGACTGCGCCATACCTCGTGGCGCTGGTCGCCCACATGATGACGGCCCGCTTCGCGGCGGACCTCGCCGCACAGGAGACCCCGGACGACGCCACCGAGCCGGTGCCGGGTCTCTTCAACACCAAGCTGCGGGAGATCCATCCCGCCCTGATCGAGCGCCTGAATGCCCTCATGGCCCGGTCGGAGAGAATTGCACTCGCAGGGCCGGGGACCGGAAGTGTTCAGTAGCATACAGGCAAGAAACGTCCAGGAGGCATACGTCCTCGGCAGCAGGCTCGTCCGAGAGCACGGTGTCCGCGAGGAGACCCGCAACGGCCCAGCCCTCGTGGTCCCGTGGCCAGTCGTCACGGTGTACGAGCGACCCGACGAGCGCGTCCTCCTGGACCCGGCCCGCGACGCCAACCCCTTCTTCCACCTGATGGAGAGCATCTGGATGCTGGCCGGGCGCAACGACGTCGCCAGCATCGGTCGCTTCCTCGGGACGCTGAAGAAGTACAGCGACGACGGAGAGATCTACCACGGTGCCTACGGCCACCGCTGGCGCGTCCACTTCGAGAGCTCCGACTTCGGTGGCCGCTACCTCGACCAGCTCGCCCGCATCATCGAGCTCCTCCGGGCCAATCCGGGCGACCGCCGCATTGTTCTGCAGATGTGGGACCCGACCTGGGACCTCGGCCGACAGGGTGCCGACTTTCCGTGCAACACCCAGATCTACTTCCGTGTTCGGCAGGACGCCGACGACTACTCGCGTCTCGACATGACGATCTGCAACCGCAGCAACGATGCGGTCTGGGGAGCCTACGGCGCGAACGCTGTCCACATGTCGGTGCTCCAGGAGTTCGTGGCTGCGGCATGCGGCCTCGCCCTCGGCCACATGTACCAGCTGAGCAACAACCTCCACGGATATCTCGAGACGATGGACCGGGTCGGGACGCCCGAGCCGCCGGTCCTCGTCACCTACGACCACGCCATGAGCCAGCGGACATGTCCGACGCTGTACGAGGGCGACCTCTCGCCGACGAGGATCTTTCGGCCCTCTCCGGAGATCCCGGTCGCCGAGATCTTCCGCCAGCTGGAGGCGTTCTGGGACGGGTCCGACAGCGTCGGCTCGCCGGGCGACCTCCGCGACTTCTTCACATTCGAGGGCATCACCACTCTGGTGCTGATGCGCGAGGCCCACGCGGCCCACAAGGCAAAGGACAAGGAACGTGCACTCAGCATTGCAGGAGACATCCCCGGACACGACTGGCGCCGAGCCTGCGTCGAGTGGCTCGAGCGGCGCTACAACAGCGCTGCATGATCTGGTTCGCGGAGACGCCCGGCTCGCCGGGGCCGTCAAGCGATACAGCACGTGGCCCGTTCTGGTCCAGCAGACCAACGCCGAGCACACGTGGCAGGTTCTCCGCATCCTCATGACCATCTGGCCGGACGCCCCCGCCCGTGCGGCCGAGTTCGCAGTCTTCCACGACAGTGGTGAGCTGGGGGCGGGGGACATCCCGTATCCGTACAAGGCCCGACACCCGGCCCTGAAGGAGATCATCAGCGCCCTCGAGGAGGAGTCCCTGTCCGATCAGGGCATTCGTCCCCAGTGGGTCGACGATGTCTGGCGCTGGAGGATCAAGACCGCCGACCTGATCGAGATGCTCGAGAAGGGGATGGAGGAGACTCTCATGGGCAACAAGTTCGGCATCCCCGTGGCGCTCGCCATGGACAGGGAGATCATGGCACGAGTCAGGGGCCACGCCGACGAGCCAGAGGTCACCAAGTATCTCCTCGACCGGTGGGCGCGATACAGAGCAGCGAAGGGAATGGAACTGTGACAGACATGCGATACATGAGCCACCTCGACGTGGTCGCCGCCGATGCGGTCGGCCTCATTCGTCTCAAGACCGAGACATACGGCGACAGCTGGAAGCGGAGGGGTGGCCCCGGCGCGTGGTTCACTGTTGTGCGGCCCCTGGATCGCCTCGAGGGCATCGTGTCTCGCCACGGCGGAGACATCTTCGCGGCGATCGAGGCAGACCCCACTGGACAGGACGGCTCGGCCCTTGCCTGCGTCCGCGACGTCATGAACTACATGATCCTCATCGAGGCCCACGCCCGCGCCGCCCTCGGCGTCGGTCCCCACGGCCCGGCCCGCCGGGCGGAGGAGCCTCTCGACCTCGCCCCGTATGCGTGGCCAGCGGAGGAGGACCCTCGTCCCGGAACACCCGACGACGGCGGGCACCACGCCCTCCAGCCGGAGGCATGCCCGCAGTGCGACACCCCGCTGAGCGAGCTGACCGGACGCTGGGAGCGCGGCGGCGAGGCCTACTGCTCGCAGGGGTGCGCCGACCGCGCCGCCCCGCCGCCTCCGCCCGTCGGTCGAGCGCCCGTGGAGAGCTCTGTGGACGCTGCCGAGGCCCCGGCCCCTACCGCCGCCCCGCCCGCGCCCCTGGAGGACCGTGTGAGGCTCTTCCGCACACGTGTTCTCGAGGTTGCGAGGGAGCTCGGGCTGGAGGCGGAGCTGGACTGATGGCGCGTCCCCAGTACGGAGTTGGACAGCACGACCTCTTCAAGCCGGACTCCGAGTGGCAGGCTCCGACGTCCCTTCCGGTGGTGCCGGACGGGGCATGGATTGCCATCGACACGGAGACGAACGACCGGGGCCTGCAGCGTGGCGTAGGGCCGGGCTGGGTCCACCGGGATGGCTGGCTCTGCGGAGTGTCGTGGGCGTGGGACGGTGGGTCGGGCTATGCCCCCATCCGCCATCCGGACACGCCCGCATGCTTCGACCACGACATCGTCGTCGCGTGGCTGGGGGATCTGTGCCGCCGATGCCACGTGGTCTTCCAGAACGGTCCGTACGACATGGGCTGGACGGGCATCCGCCCGATGCGGCCCCACGACACGCACACGATGGCGGTCCTCCTGGACGAGAACCGACCGGCCTACGACCTCGACTCAATCTGCGCGTGGCAGGGCATCGAGGGCAAGGACGAGGCCCTCCTCCGCGAGGCGGTGATCACCCACGGTGGCAACCCGAGACGCGTCAAGGAGTTCCTCTGGCAGCTGCCCGCCCGCTACGTCGGCCCCTACGCGGAGCAGGACGCTGTGGCGACCCTGGAGGCCGCGAGGCGCATGATCCCGCAGCTCGAGACCAACGGCCTGATGGCTGCGTACGATCTCGAGTGCGAGCTGACGCCACACGTTCTCGAGATGAGGACGCGCGGCATCCCCATCAGCATCGACCGGGCGGAGCAGAACCAGGAGCTTCTCCGTGGCCACGCCCGCCGGGAGCTGGCGGAGCTCAAGAGCAAGCTGAGCTCGCGCCGAGAGCTCACCATCGACGACGTCCGCTCGCCTCGCTGGCTCGAGCACACATTCACTGAGCTCGGCATCGCGTTCCCCCGCACTGCCAAGACCGAGCAGGGCAGCTTCGACAAGGAGTTTCTCGAGAACTGCGCCCACCCTGCCGCCCAGCACATCGCGCGGGCGCGGGCCTACCACGACGGAGCCGAGAAGTTCATCGGCACATACATTCTCGAGCACCTCGATCGGGGGAGGCTCCACGCGGAGATCCACCAGCTGAGGTCGGCCGACGGCGGGACGCGGACCTATCGCTTCTCGTACTCCAACCCTCCGCTCCAGCAGATGAACAGGCCGGAGCCGGACAAGGCCAACCCCGACCACAAGGACCACATCCCGGGATACGTCGACATCGGCACCATGATCCGGGAGTGCTTCGTGCCGGAGCGGGGCTGCGTCTGGTCCGCGCCCGACTACAGCCAGCAGGAGTATCGCCTCATCGTGCACTATGCCGCCCGGCTGGAGCTCAGGCGCTCCGAGGAGGCGGTCTCGTACTATCACGAGAACGAGAAGGCCGACTACCACAACCTCGTGGTCGAGATGACGGGCCTGACCCGGAAGCGGGCCAAGGACTGCAACTTCGCCAAGGCATTCGGGGCCGGGGTGCCAAAGTTCGCCCTGATGGCGGGCCTGTCCCTCGACGAGGCCCAGGAGATCATGCAGACGTACGACGAGAAGCTGCCGTTCGTCGCTGAGTTCGCCGCCAAGGCGAAGGGGATGGCGGACCGGAAGGGATACGTCCGCCTGCTCGACGGCAGGCGTCGCCGCTTCGACGACTGGGAGGCCAGCTGGATCCCCAAGGAGGAGTGGGAGGAGGGTCGCCGGGCCGGTCACCTGATGACGCCATGCAGCCTCGAGGAGGCCCACAAGAGGCAGTCCCTGGACGACCACCCGTGGCGGGGCAAGCGCCTCCGCCGGGCCGACACGCGGAAGGCCGGCAACTCGATCATTCAGGGCGGGGCCGCAGTGCAGACCAAGATGGCCCTGCTCGCGTGCGCGCGCGAGGGGCTGCTGCCGATGCTGCAGATGCACGACGAGCTCTGCTTCAGCTCCTCGTCGGAGCACGAGGCCGAGCGCCCGGCGGAGATCATGAGGGACGTCGTCCCCCTGCTCGTGCCGGTGCGCGTGGACAACGAGCACGGACCGGACTGGGGCCGCGCGAAGTACACCTACAGCGAGGCAGTCCGAATGGTGGAGAGAGGCCGGTGAGGCCCCTCTCCCTAGTCGACCGTGATGTATCCGTGCTCGCGATCCCACGTGATGTCGCGGATGGCGAGGCGGCGGGCGCGTCCCGACCGGATGACTGCGGCGACGTAGTCACCGACGGTCATGCCCGTCTTGTACATGCCGAAGCGGGCGTGGCTCTTGGAGCCGAGCGTCTTCGGGTTCTTCTCGACCATCACCGTGATGATGCGGGCGTCGCCCTCGCGACCGGGGGACCGGAGGGGTCCGACCGTGATCGTGTCGCCGTCGACGGTGAAGTCCATGCTGACCGCCTCCAGCGCGAGCTGGGTGCGCTTGACCGCTGTCGAGTGGTCGCTGAACTTGGTGACGTGGCGCTCAGCGACAGAGTTGTAGACGTCGGCGAGCTGGGCATTTGTCAGCGCATCGAGGCGCTGAGCGAGAGTCTTGGCCATGGCGGCACTCCTTGCAGTATGGCCGTGGGCGATGCTACCCACATGACGACTCTAGGCTCATGGTCGCGAGGAGTAAAGACAATTGCTCACGCTTGACCAGCTCACGACCGTCGTCAACCAGATCGGGGGCCGAATGACTCTCGCAGCCGTGGTGCACGGGCGCGCGAGCCGGGCCGACATTCGGCAGTGGGCGGAGGATCTCGCCTCCGCCTCGAGGGAGCTGCACAGAATAGCGGACGGGGGCATAGGCCGGTCGCCGGGGTCCACACGCTCCACAGACGCCCCTCCCCCGCCCCACGGAGACAGGTGATGGCAGGAAAGCCCGACGACGGCCTCAGGGCCATCTTCCACAGCAGGATGCCGCGCGTCCACTGGCAGGCGATCGAGCTCGGCGTGGTGGGGCGGGGGGTGCCCGACACCAACTTCTGCTGGCAGGGGGCCGAGGGCTGGATCGAGATGAAGGCGACGACCTCGCATGCCGTGGGGCTGGAGCCGGAGCAGGTGGGCTGGATCCTGAGGCGGATGCGGGCCGGGGGCCGGGTCTTCGTGGCCACTCGCCGCAGGCACGAGGGCGGGCCTCGGCTCGGCCCGGCGGTGGACGAGCTGTGGATGCACGAGGGGTGGGATGCTGCGGTCCTGAGGGCCGAGGGCCTGCTCGCCGCACCGCCGGTCCTCCACATGGAGGGAGGCCCCAGCCTCTGGGACTGGGACCTCGTTCAGTCGACCCTGACGGACTGGGTGATCGGGCGGCGCTAGTCGCCCCTCGCCTGCCGCACCATGCGGCGGGCCGTCATGACGCAGTTGATCATGGAGCGCCGGTCGCTCGCGGAGCCGGGGCACGTGACGATGCCCCGGAGGGTGCCGCCCCTGTCCTCCCAGAGGACGCGAGGGTGGCTCCTCCTGCGGTCGATGGCCACGTGCTCCACGCCCATCTCGACTAGGGCGTCGGCGACGGCTCCTGCCACATCCTGTCTTGCCATGCTGTGTCTCCTCGGCGGTGGGTGGCCGGGGCGCTGGCCCCGGCCCGGTGGTCAGAGGGTGATGCCGAGGCTGGCGGCATAGGCGACACCGGCGTCGGTGAACTGCACGAAGGTGCAGCCCTCGTCGCGGAAGGTGGTGATGAGGCCCTTCTTCTTGAGGTCGGCGATGTTGCCGCGAAGAGCCGCGTCGCTGCCGACGTTTCCGCCGAGCATCGGCTCGCCGCTCCAGTTGCCCGCGTCGTTGGCGAGGTCGCAGAACAGCTTGTAGCTGGTGGCGGTCAGGAGCTGGTCGGGGGTGCTGGTCGCCTCGGGCGAGAAGGCGGCTGCCTCGGCGGCGGTGCCTCGGAATGCCTTCTTGCCGCCGACGTACACAGTCACGGAGCCATCGGTGTTGGTGTGGAGTTGGATGCGGGTCTTGGTCATGGTGGGTCTCCTCAGCGGTGTTGACCCACTCTCCATACAGGCGACCCATGCAATTGTAAAGTGAAAAGCAGCAGGCCCCGCAACATTTCTGCCACGGGGCCTGCCGGGGCCTAGCCGATCAGGGTGATGGCCCTGTCCAGCGCGACCTCCTCCACCGCCTCATGCCCACCGGGGGCAGCGGACATGTGCGAGGCGATGGCCTCGTCGTCCGACTCCGGGTCGAAGAAGAGCGTCCGGGCGCAGAGGGGCGCAAAGCCCATCGTGCCGTCGTCCTGCTCGAAGGCGAAGTCCGACGTCCCGCGCATGCGAATGGCGTGAACTCTGTCGGTGTAGTGTGTCAAGTGATTCTCCTTCTCAGCGCCTCAGGGGCGTTGGGGACGCGATGCTGTCATGTGTGTCTCCTCTCGGCAGGGCTGTGACTATAGCCCCCGCCCCGCCACATGTAAACCCGTGGGCCGCTACGTCCTCCGGACCCAGCCGCCCTCGCGCCAGCGATAGTCGACGAGACCGGCGGCGATGTCGTCCTGTGTCCCGTGATCGATCTGATGGCCGGGGCAGTCGGTCGGGAGGGAGGCCTCGGCCCCGCCGCAGCGGACGCAGGAGGTCAGGCCCCCACGGCACACGTAGCAGCCCTCGCACTCCGGAGGACACCTGTAGAGCTTGTGCCTCGGGAAGTGGAGAACGAGCGCCCCGCTCGTGTACTGGTCGAAGCCATCGACGAAGAGAACGGTCACGGTCGGACCCTCGCTGCCAGCTCGGGGAACTTCCGGACGACTGTCTCGGTCACCGAGGCCTTGTAGATGTGGACGGTGTTCGCCCACCCGTCGCGGGCGATCTCTCCGATCTGCTCCTTGACGAAGACGGGGAACGGGCCGACGCTGTTGGAGCGCCAGCCAATGAAGACATGGCGAATGCCCTGCTCGCAGGTGAGCACCTCGCCCAGCTGCAGAGGAATGTCGTCCCATGCCCGGCGGGCGTCTGGCTTGCAGGTCATGTCCTCTTCCTCGCGATCTCCTCGAGCCTGCTGACGAGGGAGGCCCCGTCGCAGCTGGCCTGATCGAGGATGCGCTGCATCTGATCGACGGATCCCTGGATGTTGCGGGCTGCCTGGAGCATGTCGTCGGCTGCCGACTGCATCATGCGGGCTGCTCGGATGGCGTCTTCACTCATGCTGATGGATCCTCCTCGTGTCCGTGTACGTGATCCTCGAAGGCGTCGGCGTTGGCTCGCCACCAGTCGCTCGTCCACCTCATGGCGTCGACGGTGGCCGGGTCGTGGGGGTTGGCCGAGACGTCCCAGCCCGAGGAGAAGGCAACGTCGCCAGCCCTCGGGGCCTGACTCCGCGACCACGAGGCGCGAACGCCAGCGGCCCGGACCCGAGAGTACGACTTGACCTCGGCCCGACGAAGCGTGTCGCGATCCCCCGTGTGTCCAAGCTGGATCGGGTAGCGGAGGATCTCCCTCAGCTTCTGGACCAGCCGCTTCTCGGTGATGCTGTCGGGGACGCCGACCTCTACCACTGCTCGGATGACCTTAGCCACGGGGCGGCTCCGGCATTGGATGGAACCAGTCAGCCTGTCTGGGAGGACGTCCGTATGCGTCCGACCATCCGCCGGACACGTTCCAGTATCCGAGGCCTGATGCCCATGTCTGCTTGATGTCGTCCCAGTAGGCCCAGATGAACATCTGTCCCCTGATCGGCTCCCGCTGCCAGAGGTCGGACGGGAAGAGGCCCTCAGTCGTCATCGTCGTTCTCCATTGGCTCGGTCGCCTCGGCCCGCCAGCGGGCGGCGAGTACGAAGTCGGGAAGGGCCTCCTCCAGGTGGGAGAGGATCTGGCTGTACTTGTCCAGGTGCACGAGCCTGTGGGCGTGGCTCGTGAGGAGAGGCCCCACCTTCCGCTCGCAGTAGGCGCGGGCCTCGTGCTCGCTGTTGTGGAGAACTCCGTCTCTGGTCTGGACGCGGGTGACTCTTCTCATGGCTGGGCCTTCCCGATGCTGGCGTAGTACTCGGCGACCCGCCAGTCCACCGGGTCCGTGAGGGGTCGGCAGTACGGATCGCCATAGTAGCCAAGATTGGAGACGACGAGGTCCAGGATGGCGTCGGCCTCGAGCGGTGTGTCCCGACAGTCGCGAGCATGCTGAGCGTTCCCGGTCAGCCTGCCCTCGAACGTGTCGTTGCAGACGCGGTCCCAGTCAGACATCGGCCCGTCCTCCTGCTGCCACGTGCTGCCTCAGGGCGAGGCGGGCGAGGTGGCGACCGCGCCTGAGCGTGGGAGAGACGAAGGTCTCGCCGTGGAGCATCTGGCGCCAGACGCCGAGGCAGCGCCCGTACTGAGTCAGCGTGACCCTGTAGTGGTGTCCTCCATCGTCCACGATGTAGTTGACGTGCCCTGCCCGGCGGCGGGAGTTGACCGCGTGGACAATCTCCTCTGCCTCCTCGGGCGTGAAGCCTGAGCCCTGGACAAAGCTGCCCATGCCGACCAGCCACACCTTGTTGCAGGAGGGATGGCCGCAGTAGTCGGCGCAGCGCTCGGTGGTGATCTTCTGCCTGCTCACAGCGCCAGCCTCCCAGTCTCGCCCGGCTCGATGACGGTCTCCCGTCCGAGGACGTCGGCAATGGGGCAGCCGGGGCGGTGCCCGACGGCGCTGGAGACGAACTCACCGCTCGGCTCGCGGAGGCCTCCGCACCGGGGGCATGCGTCGTAGGGATGCCCATCGGAGCCAGAGCCGTGAGGCCCGGACCCCTGCCCGTGGCGGACACCACTCCACTCCATCTCGGCGACGAGAGCGAGTGCGCGAGAGCCTCCCCCGCCCATGTGGGCGAGGCGGGCCAGAGTGGCAGTCTCGTGGAAGGTGGCGACCATGCCGTCGCCGATGACTCCGCTGGGAGTCAGGCGCTCGGCGAGCTCGATGAGACGAAGAATGGGGTCAGCCATGAGAGAGCATCCTCGAGGTGCAGGTGCCGTCGCCCACCTGAGGAGCGAGGCTGACGGTGTTGCCGGCGGCGATGCCCTCGGCTGCGTGGTGGCCCGAGAGGTCGGACCCGGCGGAGCGCCGTCCCTTCTCCAGACCGAGCGTCTCCATGTGGCTCTCGACGAGCTCCAGCTCGGTCTTGTAGAGGGCGGGGAGGTTGCCGGAGCCAGCCTCCTCGGCGGCGCGGACGGTGGCGTGACCGGTGGCCGCTGCGGACTTCCTCTTGGCCTCTCGCTCCATCTCGCGGAGCCGGGCGGCGAGGCGCTCGCCGCAGCCACGGGCGAAGGGCAGCTGCTCGGCGCGGACTGAGCTGTACTCGCGCATCAGGCGAAGCGTCGTGCCGATCAGGTACTCGATCATGGACTCCGCGACGGCGGCATTGTGGGGCTTCCCGACGATGGTGATCCCCCAGCGGTAGGTCCAGGTCCCCTTCTTGTTCTGCTCGACGATGTGGTGGCGATAGATCTTGCAGAAGTAGAGCTCGGCGCATGCGCGGGCGATGCTCTTCCTCCAGGGATCGCAGTAGCGCCAGTTGAGCCTGACCTCCGAGACCGCCTCGCCCTGCTCTCCGGCGCTGCGCTCGATCGAGGCGAGGTCGAGGTTGTGGGTCTGCAGCATCTCGGCTGCCTTCGCGGCGAAGGCCGCAGCCTCGTGCTCGTTGTCGGTGCTCTTCGCCTTCGCCAGCAGGGCGCGGACTCGGCGGATGATTGTGTCCTCAGACATGGTGGTTCTCCTCGGCTAGGAGAGCTCACCATACACTCACCTCGGACGGAAGGCAACCCCATCTGTGAACTTTTCCAGCAGCCACGAGCTGGACTGCGTCTTGCCGCCGCCCACGGCCCACGCCACGGCGATGCCCAGCTCGGCGCACACTGCCTGCTCCGGGGTCGTGCCCACGGTCCGGTCGCCACCGTTGCAGAACACCACTGGACCACGCTCGAGGAGCGCCGGGGCCAGCGCCCGCAGGCTAGGGGCCACGGTCTCGTCGTCGTCCTGTGCACGATGCACAGCGGCCACACCACGGATGGCACCGACGACCGCCGCCCGCTCCTCCCACGGCATGAAGGCGCGGCCCTTCTTGCGCTCGAGCCACTCGTCCGTGTTCAGGATGACGTGGACCTCGCCGAGCTCTCCGGCCTCGAGGATCATGGCAACGTGGCCGGAGTGGATGGGGTCGAAGCCCCCAGAGACGATGGCGATCATGGGAGCTCCAGAACAGGATGCCACGGCTGCCCGATCCGAGGATAGGCGTCGCCGAGGTGGGTCACCGGGATGTGGGTGAAGAATGGGTGGCCATCGCTGACCTTGATGGCCACCTCGGTCGCAGTGATCTCGTGGTCGAAGACCGGGCAGAGCTCTGTCCCGGCCTCCTCGTCGACCACGTGCCAGCGATCACCCCTACGCTGCGGCCGAAACGTCATCCTGCTCCCCCGCCCTCGCGCGCCTCTGGTCGAAGGCGAACCACGTGTCCGTCCAGTTGCCCCGGCTCGATCCCTTCGAGTACTCGGTCGCCCGCGTCTCGAAGAAATTGGCGTGCTCGACGCCGGAGATCAGGGCAGGGAGCCACCCGAGGGGATTGTGCGCCATGTCGCCGAAGAGCGGGGGGAGCCGGAGCTGGCGGAGTCGCCAGTCCGCGATGAAGTGGATGTAGTGCTTGACCTCGCGAGCCGTGAGGCCCGGCACCGGCCCCATCTCGAAGGCGAGGTCGACGAAGGTCTCCTCGAGACGGACCTGCGTCGAGAAGCAGTCGAGAATGTCCTGCTCGACGGCCCGCGAGCGCCCGCCCATCTCGTGGGCGAGGGTGTTGTGCAGCTGGATGATCCCGTCGCAGTGGAGGCTCTCGTCGCGGATGGACCAGCTGACGATCTGGCCCATGCCCTTCATCCGGTTGTGGCGCGGGAAGTTCATCAGCATGGCGAACGAGGCGAAGAGGGACAGGCCCTCCGTCGCCCCGCCGAACATGGCCGTGGTCCGGAGGATGTCGTCCTCGCTGTCGACGCCGAAGGACCGCATGTAGTCCTGCTTCTCGCGCATCACCTCGTACTGCATGAAGGCCGAGAACTCCTCGTCCGGCATCCCGATCGTCTCGATCAGGAGGGCGTAGGCGAGGATGTGGATCGTCTCCATCGAGGAGAAGGCCGAGAGCATCATCTTGACCTCGGCCGGACCGAACACGCGGGCGTAGCGCCCCATGTAGCAGTCGTTCACCTCGACGTCGGACTGGGTGAAGAAGCGGAAGATGTGCGTCAGCAGGGACTTCTCGCTCGGCTCGAGGGACTGTGCCCAGTCCCTCACGTCCTCTGCCAGCGGAACCTCCTCCGGCACCCAGTGGATCTTGTGCTGCTGCTTGCAGTACTCGAGCGCCCACGGATATCGGATTGGCTTGTAGGTCAGGCTAGGCGTCAGCAGTCCCGGTCGTGTCGTCATTGAGTGCCCCCTCGGCAAGATCCTCGGCGCTGGCTACAGGAATGAACACGGGGCCGCCGAGTGCCGCCAGTGCCATCACGCGATACATCTCGGCCTCCTCGGGGCGCTCTCGCACCACGACCGGCCAGTCATCGGGGATGCGCTCCCCTCCGGACGCCTTGGCCATCTCGTGGCGGGCGACGGCATAGATGCCAGCGGCGGCTGCATCGATGCGCTCGGGGGTGTGGTCTCCGGAGAGGTCCTTGAGCTGCCCGACGCGGGCCAGTTCCTCCTGGAGGGCAATGAAGTGTCCGGCGAGGCGGTGGACGGCGGAGCCTCGTGCGGAGTGGATGCCTCCGAGGTCGTCGCCCAGCTTGCGGATGAACTTGACGGCGGTGATCTTCTCGGGGGGTCGGGCGGGTCGCGGCGGAATCAGTGGCTGGCCGTTGAGGCCGACAAGGGCTGGCTTCTCTGGTACGAGTACCATCGGCGGGTCTCCTGGACTTGTGGTTGAGCTGTGCCCCGGCTGGCGGGCCGGGGCACCTACCCTAGCGTCGACGGGCGTCAGGCGCTAGGGGTGGACACCTTCTCGAGAAGGGCTGCACCCTCCTCGGTCTGGGCGAAGCCGGCAAGGGCAGCGGCCAGCTTGGCTCCGCCCCGTGCGGAGAAGATCTCGCCGATGCTGGAGATGCCGGTGCCGACATCACCACCGGTCGCAATGACCCGGACGTCAGCGGTGGCGAGGGTCTTGGCCTGCTCCATGCCGACGTCGCGGCTGGCCTTGACCTGCTCGATGCTGACGAGATACTTCTGGTATCCGTCGTTGGCACCAATCTCCTTGGCCAGCGTGATCTGCGGAGAGACCTCGGCCTGGAGGATGGCAGTCTTGGCGGCACCCTCGGCCTCGCCCCGGACGCGGATCGCCTCGGCGTCCTTCTCGGCCTCTGCCAGCTTGCCCTCGGCCACGACCGTGAGGCGCTGCTTCTCGGCGTCGGCGGTCACGATCGTGACCTTCCGCTCCTGGTCGGCAGTGATCTCGGCCACCTGACGAGCGATCTCTGCAGCCTTGGTGTCCTGCACCTGCTTGACCGCCATCTCGCGCTCGGCAGTGGTCTGCGCCTGAGCAAGGATGTCCTGCTGGCTCTTCTCGCGGGCGATCCCGACCTCCTTCTCCTGCTCGGCCGTGCGCTGGCCGACCTGCTGGAGGGCGTCCTGGGCCTGGAGGTCGACCTGACGCTGGGCCTCGATCTCGCGCTCCTGGGCGGCGCGATTGTTCTCAGCGACGGCGGTCCGGCTCTCCATGTCGATGCGAGACTGCTCCTTGGCCATGATGTTGTGGATGACCTGTGAGCCCTGAGCGTCGCGGAGGTCCATGAACTCGATGTTCTTGACCGTGGTGACACCCCACTCGCGCAGCTGGGCGGTGACCTCGTCGGTGAAGGTCTTGCCGAGGTTGGCCCGGTCCTCCATGATCTCCTCCAGCTTGTGCTTGGCGAGCGTCACGCGGACCGCGCCCTGGAGAACGCCGATCAGCTGCTGGGTGAGCTCGGCGAAGTTCGCGACCCGGTGTGCCGCGATGCCGGAGTCCTCGATGCGGAAGAAGGCCATGATGTCGACCATGAAGGGCAGGCGACCATAGTCGTAGGCCGGATAGTCCTTGAGGGTGACGTCGAACACCGAGACCGGCAGCCGGGTGACGGTGACGCCGAGCAGCGGAAGAAAGGCGGGCCACTCGTAGTACACGTTGCCGGCAGTGCTGTCCTTGCCGTAGGACACGGTGCGCTTCTTGTACTGGACGATGTCGACCATGTTCGTCGGGACGACCCGGCGGAGAACGAAGGCGACGACGGTCGCCAGTGCCAGGAGGACGGCGACAGTGCCTCCTCCGATGAGGTAGATGCTCATGATGTGATGCTCCTATTGGTTTGGTGGTGTGGCTGGTGTCAGCCGAGAAGAACGCCCTCGGGATCCTCCTCAGTCTCCGTCTCCGGATCCCGGTCGAGGTCCAGAGGAAGATTGTGCCTGCTCTCGCGCAGGTCGGAGTTCGACTGGAGCAGGGCCGGGACGACCAGCTCGATCAGGCTCTCCATGTCCTCGCAGAGGAGCTCCAGGACCAGCGGGAGCACGGTCTGGGCGATCTCCCGCCGCCCCCTCCGGAGAAGGGGCCGGGCGACGTACAGCCGTCCGTCCTCGAGCATGGCGAGGCTGCCCTCGCGAACCTCGTCCTCCTCGACCAGCACCATCCTGATGCTGTCGAGCCGGAGGGAGTTGCCGGGGAAGACGTCGTCGAGGGCCTCCATTGCCGCGCCGAACTCGTCCTGCATGTAGCGACTGGTGGAGTAGCCGACGCCCTCCTCCTTGCTGCTGCGGATGGACTTGTGGAGGAGCTTGACAGCGCTCTCGTTGATGCTCTTCTTGAGCTCCTTGACCATCCGGGCATCCAGGACCACGTCGAGAAACTCGCGGGTCGGGTGGCGATTGGTCTCCATGTAGTCGATGCTGTGCTCGAAGCGGCCCTCGCCGGCAACCAGCACACGCTCCAGAGCCTCCTTGCTCTCGCACTCGAGCCAGAGGCGACGGATCTCGCCCATGGGATAGTAGAAGTGGGCGATGTTGCGGTCCTCGGAGAGGATCTGCTGGGAGAGGATGTTGTACGTGACGACCGACGGCTTCTGCAGCCGGTAGGCCCGGATGCCGCGATAGAAGAGATACTGGCTCTCGCCCTCGAGCACCTGGACCTGAGGCGTCTCCAGGAGGACCGGGCGGTCGCCGATGAACACCTGATCGCGCTCGGCCCACACCTCGTCCAGGGCATCCCAGCTGACCTCGAAGGTGGTCATGTCCTCCTGGGAGTAGCAGTCGACCTCGGCCTGCCAGAACGTGCCCTGCTCGTCGAGGGCGTTGCAGCCGAACTCCCGGAGAACCATCCACGGCTCCCAGTTCCGGCCCAGCTGGTCGGTGAAGCCCATCTCCTGTCCGTTCATGCAGACAATGCGGAACTGCTCGCCGCGAATGGTCTTCTCGACCAGCGTGAAGTCAAACGACTCCGTGCCCCGGTAGAGGACGACGCCTCCCCCGCCCCTGAGGACGGTGGCGATGGCGAACTTGAGGCCCGTGCCGAAGTGGCCGAATGCGCCGGGGTGGACCTTGACGTTCACGCCCATCGTGCGGACGGCGTCGAGGTCAATCAGTCCTGGGTTCTGGAATACGATCATGGCGGGTCTCCTTGGTGAGCAGGGCGTCGAGACTCTTCTCGAAGTCGCCCCAGTGGGTTGCGTCGTCGCTGTCGAGCCAGCGGCGGACAATGGTGGTGAGCTCTCTGGCAGAGAGGCAGCTGTCGGGCCACACGACGATGGGGACAGGCAGCGGCGGCGGGACGGCCCCGGTCGCGGCCTGCCTGATGGCCTCCTCGTGGATGTGGTGGAGCCGCCTCCAGAGGCTCTCGCTGATCTTGCTGAGGGCGCGGTACTGCTCCTCGATCGTGCGCATGACGAAGAGGCGACTCTGAGCCTCCTCAATGGTCTGGTGGGACGAGAGGATGTCGCGGCTCGACCCGTGGGAGGCCTCGTTGGTGTCCGGGAGGCGACCCCACCAGTGAGCCCTCTTCTCGGTGGTGATGCCATAGATCTGGACGTCCCCGAAGTTCCGGCGCACGAGGGCGTAGTAGCGGATCTTGGCGAGACCGCTCACAGGACGTCGCCCCGGCGGCTGTCGAGGAGGGTGTCCTCGATCTTGTAGCGAGTGACCTCGAGGCCGAGGTCGCGGATGATCTCGACCATGCGCCGGGTCTCCTCGGTGATGATAATGAGGCTGGCGCTCCGCGAGGAGAGAAAGGCAGCCGGGGTCGGGCCGTCGGTCTCCATGACGAAGGTGGACTGGCGCCAGACACCGCCGCCATAGGCGAGGAGGACCGTGAGCAGCTTCTGCTGGTGCTCCTCCAGGGGCGTCAGGGTGATGTGCGCCTCGTAGTAGAGGCGGCTCTGGTCCCAGCGGACACGGTGGGCGGAGAGGGTCCGGAGGAGATCCTCCTCGGTGCCTCCCTGTCCGCAGCTGGCGTCTCGCCAGCGGACGCCCTCCAGGAACGCCCGGTCGGCGGGCGAGAGTGTCTCGGTTGTGGTCACGGCGGGTCTCCTAGAACAGTCGGCGGAATATGTCTGCCCAGACCTCATACGCCTGAACATACTGAGTGGCAATGGCCGGTGTCGCGTCCCAGAGGGTCTGCGCGCCACGGACCTCATTCACGAGCAGCAGAAGGAGCATCCATGAGGACTGAGTACCCTGCCGCAACGGTGACCTCGAAGGCCAGATCGACCTCTCGCAGGCCGCACGGAGCCATGACAGACACCTGGACATGCTGCAGATCGCTGAGCCCATCAGGCCCCAGAGGAGCAAACATGAATCCAATCCGGAGGGGGCGGGGAGGCCCGCGCCAGAAGACCTCGCGGAGGCGCTGCCAGAATGGTGGGCGGACGTCGACACGAAGCGTCATCTCCTCTGTGTGCATCAGTACCCCCGCCCCCGCGTGAGCCAGCCCCACACCCCGGCGAGGACGAGACCGGCGACGAGCACGACGACGCCAGTGGTGGCGGCTGCCTCGAGAAGGCCGGTGGCTGCTGTGGTGATTCCTGTCGGGTCCATTGTGGGTCTCCTGTCTGTGGGTCGAATGCTACGCTCAGCGGGTCCGATGCGCTAGTCCCTCTCGGGCACCTCGCGGAGGAGGGCGGCACGGAGGGCTGTCCTCTCCAGCGAGAAGCTCTCGGTGGCGGTCCGGCCAACGCGGAGCGCGCCGCCCCTGCCGACGTAGTAGCAGTCGCCGCCCGGCTCCTTCTCGAAGGCCCGATACTTGCGGCTGCGGTGGGTGGTCTCCCTGTGCCCCCTCGCGATAAGAGCGGCGCAGAGGCGGTCTGAGATGGTGCGTCGTGCCATCAGTCGGTGCTCCGTGCGGAGGGGACAAATGCGGCCCCGAGGATGAGGACCATGGCGACGGCGAAGCCGACGCCCGGCGCGGGCTGGTGCTGCCCCTCGAGCCACATGACGGAGACGCCAGCGGCCACGAGGGCAGCGCGGATGAGCCAGACGCGCATCAGTCGCGACCGAAGCCGAGGGGCAGGTCGGCGCTGTCGGCGTCCTGCACGGTGCTGAGCGCGCCCTCGATGTCGAGGTCGCAGACGGTCTCCAGCTTCTCGCCGAGGGCGCTCTGCTGGAGGTTCTCGGGGAGGTTGTCCTTCCACTCAGTGAACTCCTCCTGGATGGACTGGAGCTCCTCGAGCGCGGAGACGGCGGCGGACGCGGCCTCGGACCAGCGCTGGGTGCGGCTCTTGGGCTTCACCTTCCGAGGCTTGGGGGCCGGGGCGCTCTGGCCGGAGAGGTGCTCCACGATCTGGGCGAGGGTGCCCTTGAGCACCTTCTTGCCGCCGATGTAGAGCGTGATGCTGCCGTCGGCGTTGGCGGAGAGGTCGGTCTTGGTGGTCATGTCGGGTCTCCTCAGAGCTTGGACACGGAGCCGTCGCGGCGAACGCGATAGAGCTCGGTGCGGTAGTCGGTGCGGGGGCTGCCGGTGGGCGCGTCGCGGAGGACGGTGCGGTGGGCAACGATGGTGTCGCCGTCGCGCGACCACTGGTAGGCGGCGACGGTGAGGATGCCCATCCCCAGCTGGGAGGGCGTCACGGGAAGGCCGCGCTCGATCTTGGAGAGAACTGCGGTCTGCTCGGCGGTGGGCTTCATGTCTGGTCTCCTTGGCGGGTCGATGCGTGCAATCATGGACCCACCCGCCAAGGATGTAAAGAGAATTGTTCAGTCTCGGTGGTAGTCGTCCTCGATGCGCTCAATGTCGCCCTCGTCGCACCGACCAGTCTGGACCTCGATCAGGACGAGGTCGCTGTCCTGGTGGGCCTCGATCCGGTGGATCTGGCCCCTCGGCACATGCATGATGTCGCCGACCGTGACACCGTGCGCCCGGCTCCCGAGCACGAAGCGCCCGCGCCCGGCGACGACCGTCCAGCTCTCGGCCCGGCCCCGGTGGCGCTGGAGGCTGGTCCGGTTCATGGCCCGGACGACGATGCGCTTGACCACGTGGCCGGGGCCGACGGCGACCACCTCCCAAGTGCCCCACGGTCGGTTCTCGCGTGATCCCACTGAGTACTCCATCAGCGGTGCTCCACGTGGAGCCGGGCGCGGACGGCTGCGTCCTTGGCCTCGAGCAGCTTGCGCAGGGCCACGGTCCGCTCGGAGTTGCGAGGGAGCTCGCGGATGATGCGCTGGGCTGCGTGGTGGAACATCTGGCTCACCGCCTGCAGGTGCTCGGGCAGGTGGCTGTAGCGGAAGAACTGGAAGATGGCCTCCTGCCGCTCCAGCAGGTACTGCTCGACCGTGATCCCGGCCCTCTCGGCCTGCTCGCGGAAGTGCTGCGCTGCCTGCTCCTCGCGCGCGTCGTCGTGGTGTCCCATGGTCTCAGTCTCCTGCGAGGTGGGCGGTGCGGCGGCGATCCAGCTCGCGCCGGGCGTTCCACTTGAGGTCGGCCTCCATGTCCGCCTGCCGGAGCATCCAGTCGAGGAAGCCCCACTCGACGTCGGCCCACGGGCGTCCCCGGAACTTGCCGATCGGGCAGGTGGGCAGGAGGCGCGGCTCGGCCGACCACGCGACGAGGTCGGCCACGGTCAGGCCCCGCTCGGATGCCTCGTGGAGGATCCTGGACAGGATGAGAGACGTCACGATGGCGTCGGGGCGGGCACGGTGCGCCGGGTGGTGGTCGGGGCTGTCAGGGATCCCCAGCTCGTACTTGAGCGCAGTGTTGGAGTGGCTCGGGGCGTGGGGCCAGAGGCGCAGGGCGATCTTGTACGTGCAGATCCACGGCTCCTCATAGCGGAGCCACTGCTGCTCGAACTCTGCGTTGTGGGCGACGACATAGTCGGCGTCGTGGCGATCGGCCCAGTCGTGGAAGTCGAACGGCTCGAGACCGGAGAGGCTCGCCGGATCGATGTGGTGTATTGCCCGATTGGCGGACGTCATGACCTGCCCATCGGGGATGCCGAAGAGCTCCTCGCCGCTCAGCTCGCCGAACACGTGGCGGGTGCGACTGGGGTCGTGGTCGTCGACCGTGAGCGAGTGCCAGCCGAGCTCAATCAGCGCGGCTGGTGGGGCCATGTCCAGCGTCTCAGTGTCCACCACCAGAAATGTCGTCGTCAACGTCTGTCTCCTCAAGAATGCGGCAGAACCTCTCGACCACCTGCGCGACACGGACGGTCGCCTCGGTCATCAGTCGGAGGCTCTCCGCCAGTGTGTGAATTGCCTCGACCCGGTCGAGGGGGTGTCGGTCTGGGTCCGCCTGCTCGATGGCACGGACGACGTCCTCGTCAGCGGTCATGGCGCCATCCTCCAGAAGCCCCAGCTGCACTGGCCAGTCCTGCGGTCGAGAGTGCACAGGTGGACCTCGCTGGGGGTGGCCCGCTCCTCGCACCTGCGGAGGGCGTCGTCCTCCCGGAGGCAGTAGAGCGGGGGGTGGCCCGGCGTGAGGACCATGTGGGTGGCGCGGAACGTCCGGACGCGAGGAGGGCAGATCGCGTCGGCTGCCTCGCGCATGTCGGGGCGCTGCATGCTGAGTGCCGCCTGCCGGAGGAGGGACGCTGCCAGCTCGAGGGCCTCCTGTGGGGGTGTGGTCTCATCGGCCAACGACCGGCTCCCACGGGGAGGGGGACTCCACGCAGCAGCACCGGAACGCCTCCATGTCGACCTCCTCGTCGCACCGACGACAGTGCCACCGGGTCACGGGGACACGGACGGGGCGCGGGCGGAAGCGCCACACGAGGACGAGCCACGCGATGTTGGCGAGGGCGAGGAGGACACCGGCGGCGGCTGACGCCCACTGGCCGAGGGCCGGATAGTAGAGGACATTCCAGATGCCCCACGTGGTGAAGAAGACGGTCGGTGCCCAGTGGACCCCGGCGATGCGGCGGTCGCGGAGGAGGGCGCGGACGTTGAGGAGGACGACGAGAGCGCCGATCGTCTCGAAGACGGCATTGGTGGCGTCCATCCACATCACCGACGGACCCTCGCGATGAGGGAGAGGACGACGAGGCCGACCATGACGACCACGGCCACCTGAGCGGCGGGGTGGAGGGAGGCCAGCGCCATCACGAGAGCACCGCCCGGCCAACTGCGGTCCAGAAGGCGGCGAGTGCCGCGATCGTGCAGATCCAGAAGATGGTGCGGAACCAGTCGATGCGTGGTCGCGGCGGCGGTGGTCGTGTCATGGTGGCTCCCTCGGCGTGTCGATCCACCTTAGCGTGAGCCGTGCGGAGGCGCTAGTGGCTCGCGCCGGAGCCACGCCTCGAGCTCGGCCACCGTGCGGGCCTCGCGGACGATGGTGCCCTGGACGAGGCCCGTGGCGAGGTCCAGGAGACGATAGTCGCGGAGGAGGGTGGCCTCGCCCGACGGGAAGACCAAGAGGTGGTGGCCCGGAGGAGGGGTGGTCACGACTCCTCGTCGACGATGCGGATGAAGCCCCGCTCCTGGTCCCACTGGAGCGCGGCGCGGGTGCCGCCCGAGGCGAGGTAGGCGGCGACGGTCTGTCCGTCCCTGTAGAGACGCCACAGGTCGGCACTCTTGGTGCCCGCCCGCTTGGGGCACTCGGTCGCGAGGACGCGGATGATGCGACTGTCGACGAGCACCTCGCGTGGGTGGATCGTGGCGACGACGGGACGAGCGGCCCTCTCGGCCTCCCAGATCTCGGTCGGGGTGCGGCGGTCGATGGGCTTCATGATGAGGCGCTCGGTGGCGCTGATGGCGACGGGGTCGGTGGACCTCCACATCCCCATGACGACCTCGGCCTGCGAGATGTGCTCGCTCAGGCAGTACTGGAGCAGCTGCTCTCCGTCGAAGTCCTCGAGGTCGGCGAGGTCGGGATGGGCGGGCATGAGGCCCATGATGCAGGCATCGACCTCGTCGGTCGTGAGGCTGCGGAATGCGTCGTGGTATCTCGGATGTATCATGGCGGGTTCCCCTTCTGCAGATCGGCCATCGGTCGGCGGACCGTGGTCTCGGCAGGCGCCACCATAGGGGCAGTGATTCTGCGTGTAAAGCCCCCTTGTGATGGGCTGATTAAAAACAACGCGCCGGGGGCTTTACGTGGGGCGTGGGCCGAGGTATCCAGGGGGCTGACGCGGTTGAGCCCAGCTCCTGCGTCGGCGGTGACCTCGGTCACTGGGAGTCGGAGGGGCGTGTCTCCTCGGCGGGTTTCCCGTCTCTCCGGCTCCCTTAGTCGCCCCGGCGATATTGGCGATATTGATCGCTATTGAAGCCACAGTCCTGTTCAATAGGCTCTAAGCCCTCGGTCCACCGGGGTTTTTGTCGTGTCCTATCGGTCCCTTACGCGCGCCCGCGTAGGGGGCGGTGTGGTGTGGTTTTTCGAGCGTCTGAGATCAATAGTTTCAATAGTGCGAGGTGTAAGTCCCCGGAAAACCACGGTAAAGAGGCTATTGAAGAGGCGCTGGAGTTCAATATCCAGTCAATAGTGATGGTCGGGAAGCAATAGTGGTGAGCTGTCAAGTCAATGTGGACTTTAGAAGCGTGTGCGGGGGGACGAAGATATCGCTTTACTTCGAGCGTGGTGCGCGGTACTGTGGGTCCGTGGTTCAGGCCCATATGGTTTGGGTCGCTGGGAGTCATCCTCTCTGACGTGGGGTCGGGTCGATGTGTCTCCAGGTCTGACGGACGGGGGTTTTTCGACACGGTGTCTTCTGCAGCTGCTTCGAGGAAGGGCACACCGGGCCGTCCTGCCGGTATCCCGAACAGGGACAAGGCAGAGCTGCGCGCCCTCCTGCAGGAGAAGGTGCACGAGTTCACCGAGCTGCGGATGCGCCAGGACGAGGCAGACGGCGTCCCCCCGGAACAGCGACAGCAGATCGTCGAGGACTACGACCCGGTCGTGGCCCTTGCGCTCGTGGCCGTTGACCGCCGCTCCACCATCGAGAACCGCATCCGATGCAACGCGGAGGTCGCCCAGTATGTCCGGCCCAAGCTCAAGAGCGTCGAGGTCACGGCAGATCCCGAGGCACTCGAGACACTGGAGCAGCGCCGCGAGCTGAGCGAGCGCCTCGTCGGCCTCCTCGAGATGGCCGCCAAGGCCAAGAAGGAGAAGGCCCCGCGCAAGAACGCTCCTCCTCCTCCGGCCGAGGGAGACGAGGCATGACCATGCCCTGCCCCAGCCAGCGCAACGCGACCATGGCCGTCCAGCTCGAGCACAAGTGCCGCTGGGAGGTCCGTCCGTACGATGGCGGACCGTACAGGAACACATTCCGCACCTGCAGCTACTGCGGGAGCATGCACCCAGAGGACCTCATCTCCTTCGTGCGCGAGGGCCGGGCGCGTCTCGAGGGAACGACCAAGAACTACAAGTTCTATGTCCGCGTCCCCAACCCCATCGCCGGGCAGACCTGCCGCATCGGCTCCAGCTCCGGACGCGTGTTCCCTGTCCGGGCGACCCCCAAGGGGGTGATCGCCCGCCTCCTTGCGGAGCACGACATGCCGGAGCGCCTCGGTCGCCCGACCATGCTCGAGCGCATCCGCAACCACTACAGTCGTCCCACGATGGGCGATGCACCGGACATGGTGCACGCCAAGTTCTACACGTGGCACCTCTCCGAGGACCAGAGGCTCGAGCTGCTCGCCCTGATCCGCGCACCGGAGGAGGCCGAGTGACGAACTTCGGAACCTCTCTCATCTCCAACCTGCAGGTCCAGAGCGAGATCATGCAGCTCCCTCTGAGCGATCTCGAGGCGTACACCTATCGCCTCGACTGGCTCACCAGCGGGCGCGCTGACCAGATGCCGCCGGACGAGGACGACGAGAGCTGGTTCTTCTGGCTCATGATGGCCGGTCGCGGCTCGGGCAAGACCCGCGCCGGGGCCGAGGACGCGTGGTGGTACGGACACACCAACCGGGGCATTCGCTATGCCGTGGTCGGCCCGACCAACAGCGACTGCCGCAAGACATGCTTCGAGGGCGAGTCGGGCCTGCTGGCACGCGTCCCCCCGCACCTCGTCGCGAACTGGAACCGGGGCGAGATGGTCCTGACCCTCACCAACGGGACGATCTATCAGGGCTACTCGGCAGACGAGCCCGATCGTCTTCGCGGTCCGCAGCACCACCGGGCGTGGTGCGACGAGCTTGCAGCATGGAGGTATCTCGATGACACCCTCGACAACCTGCTCATGGGACTCCGTCTTGGCGAGATGCCGCGCATTGTGGCGACCACAACTCCACGCCCCCTGAAGCGTCTCAAGGAGATCGTTGCCGACAGCACCACGTGGGTCGACACGGTCTCCACATACGCGAACCTCGACAACCTGCCGAAGATCTTCGTCCAGAAGATCCTGAAGCGGTACGAGGGAACGCGCCTCGGTCGCCAGGAGCTCAACGCCGAGATCCTGACCGACAATCCGGGGGCGCTCTGGCAGCGGGTCAAGCTCGACGAGACCCGCATCCTCGCGCGTCCCTCCAGGGGGACCATTCTGCTCGACACGGGCGAGGTGGTCTCCCTCCAGCGCATCGTGGTCGGCGTCGATCCCGCATCGGGCGGTCTCGGCGAGGACGACCCCACTGCGGACAACACTGGCGACGAGGTCGGGATCGTGGTCGTTGGCCTCGGCGACGACGGGCGGGGCTATGTCCTCGCCGACATGACCGTGGCCGGTGCCACGCCCGCCGAGTGGGGCGAGGCAGTGGTCATGGCCTACGACGACCATCGCGCGGATCGCGTCATCTACGAGGCCAATCAGGGCGGCGAGATGGTCCGCCACACCGTCGTGTCCGCAGCGCGCTCCATGCGCGAGCAGGGCAAGCGGTCGGTGGACTTCGTGCCCACTGAGGCAGTCTGGGCATCGCGCGGCAAGGTCACGCGCGCCGAGCCGGTGAGCGCCCTGTACGAGCAGGGCCGGGTGTCCCACTGCGGATGCCACGCCACCCTCGAGGACCAGATGTGCGAGTTCACCTCGAACTTCGACCGGAAGCGGATGGGCTACAGCCCGGACCGCGTGGACGCACTCGTGTGGGCAGTGACCCACCTCATGCTCAACGACGACGCCGGGACCAATGTCCAGGACTACTATCGCCAGCAGTCGAACGCCCACAGGAGGGCACTGGAGGCCCGCGAGGGCACCGCCCTGACCGCCGCCCACACGGGCGAGATGGTCGCTCTGGTGCCGCCCGAGGGGACGTCGAACGCATTCGGCATCAAGGGTCACATGTACACGGTCGGGGCCGACGGACTCATGCTCGTTCACGCAGAGGACGCGATCCACATGATCAAGAATGGCTACGCGCCCGCAGAGGAGACTGAGCAGTAATGGGCCTGATCTCCACCATCGCCAAGGCACTCGGAGGGCAGGACCGCGCTCGCGCCGGGGGCGGGACCGTCGTCCCTCTCGAGATCCCTGCTCAGGCACCGCCGCCCGAGCCTGGACAGGTCGAGGGCTGGTTCGGTCCGGGCCAGATCCCCACGCCCAGCGCCCCGGCGGATGTTGCCGGTCGTCGCTTCGACTATCCCGTCGGCGTCAACATGCTCCAGCGCCCACGGGTGTACGAGCCTGTCGGCTTTGGCGAGCTCCGTGCCCTCTCGGATGGGTACGACCTCCTGCGCCTCGTGATCGAGACCCGCAAGGACCAGCTCGCTCGTCTCAACTTCAACTTCCAGCCTCGCGACCCGAAGATGAAGATGGACAGGAACACCGACCTCGCCGAGCGCGCGAAGAAGTACCAGGATCTGTTCCGCCGTCCCGACCGCGACCTCTTCTGGGGCGACTGGATCCGGAACGTCATGGAGGATCTCCTCGTCATCGACGCGCCGACGATCCATGTCCGCCGGACCCTCGGCGGCGAGGTCTACTCCCTCGACCAGCTGGACGGCGCGACCATCAAGCGGATCGTGGACGACGGGGGCCGGACGCCCGAGCCGCCGTTCGCCGCGTACCAGCAGGTGCTCAAGGGCCTGCCCGCCGTGAACTACAGCAAGGCGGACCTGATCTACCGCCCGCGCAACCTTCGCGTGCACAAGCTCTATGGCTTCTCGCCCGTCGAGCAGGTCATCATGACCGTCAACATCGCCCTCCGTCGGCAGATGTGGCAGCTCGCCTACTTCACCCACGGGAACATTCCGGACAGCCTCATCGGCGTCCCGAGCACGTGGACCCCGGACCAGATCAAGCAGTTCCAGGACTGGTTCGACAGCCTCCTCCAGGGCAACACCCAGGAGCGCCGCTCCGCTCGCTTCGTGCCGGGCGAGGTGGCCAAGTCCTACGTCCCCACCAAGGAGGCCGAGATCTTCGGTGCGGCCGAGGAGTGGATGGCGCGTGTCATCTGCTTCTGCTTCGGGATCAGCCATCAGGCGCTCGTCAAGGAGGTCAACCGGGCCACCGCCGACACCGCCAAGGAGCAGGCGATCACGGACGGCATGGCGCCGATCATGAACTGGATCAAGGGGATGATCGACAGCATCCTCATCGACCAGTTCGGAGAGACAGAGCTCGAGTTCAGCTGGCTCGACGACAAGGAGCTGGATCCCAAGGTCCAGTCCGAGATCCACACGGCCCAGCTTGGCAAGATCAAGTCCATCAACCAGATCCGCGACGACCTCGGCCTCGACCCCGATCCGTCGCCCGAGGCAGACATGCTCGGGACATGGTCCGCCGATGGGACGTTCGTGCCCCTCTCCGTGGATGCGGCCATCGAGCTCAAGCAGAAGATGCAGGACGCGTTCCCCCCGCCCCCGGCCCTCGCGCCCTTCGCAGGTGGCGACGGCGAGGAGATCCCCGAGGACGAGGAAGACGACGAGAACAAGCCCTCCGCTGGAGTGGCGGCGACTGCGGGGGGAGAGGACGGCAGTGTCGCGAGTGATGCCGCGAAGCTGTCGTCCGCCTCCCTCGCAAAGGCTGGCCGGATCGTGCCTCCCGTCTCGCCCCTCCGTCCCGCAGCGAAGCGCATCCGTCGCTCGCTGCAGAACACCATCTCGGGCGTCCTCGAGGCGACCGGGGCATCGGTCGCTGAGCAGGTCCGCTCGGCCCTGACCGAGAGCGGTGTCCGCAAGGCCGACGAGCCTGACCTGTCGGCAATGTCCGACGACGAGATCGACGCCCTCCTCGCGCGACTGATGGGGCAGCTCGATCTCTCGGAGATGGACACCCTGATCGACGCCACTCGCGCGGACCTCGAGGCGATCGCCCTCGACACCGGGCGCGTGGTCCTCGGGCAGCTGGGCGTCCTCGACCGCGAGGATCTGTTCGACCGCGTGAGCGAGCGGGCGGTGAGCTACGCCACTGAGCGGTCGGCCGAGCTCGTTGGCAAGCGCGTCCTCGAGGACGGCACCATCATCGACAATCCCGATCCGCGCTGGGCCATCGACCAGACGACCCGCGACATGGTCCGCGACACGATCTCCGGTGGTCTCCGCGACAACATCGGCTCCGACGCCATCATCGAGGCACTCGTCGAGGGCTACGCCTTCTCCGACGAGCGGGCCGAGATGATCAGCCGGACCGAGATCGCCATGGCCAACTCCGACTCCGCGATGGTCTCCTACCAGGAGGCCCGCGCCGACGGGGTCGAGCTGAAGAAGCAGTGGATCCTCGGACCCGACCCGTGCCCCGTGTGCGAGGAGAACGCCGAGGCCGGTGCAATCGATCTTGACGACGACTTCCCCAGCGGAGATGACAACACCCCTGCCCACCCGAACTGCGAGTGCGCCGTTGTCGCCATCGTCGAGGGCGAGGACGGAACAGTCGAGGAGACAGAGGAATGAGCAAGAAGACAGCCACGGATCCGACCCTGAGTCGGCTCTTCATCCCGATCACCAAGGTCGACGAGGAGCAGCGCCTCGTCTATGGTCAGATGACGGCAGAGGCAGAGGACAGCGCCGGAGAGATCTGGGACTACGAGAAGTCGAAGCCCTACTTCGAGCAGTGGTCCGCGAACGCGGAGAAGACGTCCGGCGGCAAGTCGCTGGGCAACCTCCGCTCCATGCACCAGCCGATCGCCGCAGGCAAGCTGACCCAGTTCGTTCTCGACGACGAGAGCAAGTCGGTCATGATCTGCGGCAAGGTCGTCGACGACACCGAGTGGCAGAAGGTTCTCGAGGGGGTCTACACCGGCTTCTCTCAGGGCGGGCGCTACGTCCAGCGCTGGAAGGATCCCGATGATCCGAAGAAGACCCGCTATGCGTCCGACCCGGTCGAGGTCAGTCTGGTCGATCTGCCGTGTCTGCCCACGGCAACATTCGAGTACGTCAAGGCAGACGGCAGCACGGAGCTGCGCAAGTTCAACACCACCAAGGAGACAACCATGTACGAGCCCACCAATGAGGAGGTGGCAGCTCGTGCCACCGCGATGGCCAAGGCAGCAGGCACCCCTGCTCTCTGGGCCGATCACATCGAGGCAGCGACGCAGGCCCTGAAGGCGGAGCACGCTGCTGGAGCCGACGCCCCGGCGGCGGACCCCGCGCCCGACGCCCCGGCTGACGACGCGTCCACCGAGACTGTGGCGGCTGCCACGGACGACGCCAATAAGGCGAAGGGCGCGAAGGATCCTGCCGGCAGCGAGGCCGACGAGGAGGACGACGGCGAGGGCACCGACGACGGCGACGAGGAGAACGACGAGGAGACCGAGGAGGCCGACGATGCCGAGAAGAAGGAGAAGGCCAAGAAGGCCGCTCGCGACTCCCTCGTGCAGGTGTGGCTGACCCCGGACGGCCAGAAGTTCGCCAAGGCCGCTGACGCGGTCGCTCACATCGTCGGCGACACGGACGCCCCCCCGCTCTCGCCTGTTCAGGCTGCCCTCAAGGCGGCTCAGGCTGCGGCGAGCGGGGTGAGCGGTCCCGTCATGGTCAAGTTCGAGGCAGACGATCGCCTGCCCGTCGCCAAGGCAGCCCTCGAGGCTCTCGTGGAGAAGGGCCTCTGGACCGCGAGCCGTGCGCTCGACGTTCTGGACTCGGTCATCTCCATCCAGTGCTCGGCCGCGTGGGAGGCGGAGTACGAGGAGGACGGCTCGTCTGTTCCCTCGATGCTCGCCGATGCGGCTCAGGCCCTTGGTGCCGCGACCCTCGCCCTGTGCGAGGAGGAGATCGCCGAGGCCCTCGCGCACATGGTGTCCGAGGATCCGAATGCCGAGATCATCGTGGACATCATCGAGGCGGGCGCTGCGGCCGACTTCGTCAAGGGCGTCCTCGGCAACACCGAGCTGATGAAGGTCGGTGCCCGGAATGCCCGGAAGGATGCCGAGCGCATCCAGAAGATCCACGACAACAGTGTTGAGCTCGGAGCCGAGTGCGGCGACGAGGATGCGGCCAAGCTGGCAAAGCGGGCCGAGACGGATCCTGTGCTGAAGAGCCTGCTCGATGAGCGGGATGTTCTGAAGACTCAGGTCACGGAGGCTGTCGACGGAATTGGTGAGCTCACCAAGACCATCACCTCCATGAAGGAGGAGATCGTTGCTCTCAAGGCGACGCCTGCTCCGATGGCACCGCGCACCAGCGTGGTTGGGAAGACTGCGGACAGCGCCCCCGAGGGTGCCGTTCGTGTTGACAAGGCAGCAGCCGAGACGATGGTGTCCGACATGATGAAGACCGCAGAGGGCCGGGCCATGCTCGCCGACGCGGCCATTCGTGCGGCGCAGGAGAACGGTGTTACGCGATAAGGACCGGCGACGGCCCACCCCCCCCGGCGAGCGGCGACGTGAGCCACCCGAGTGAAAACGAATATGAGTGGGCGCGGCCCACAGAAAGGAAGTCAAAGTGGACAACATTGCAGAACTGATGGATGCCCTCCGCAAGTCCGAGCGCATCCCTGATCCTCGCCTCCCGGACGCTCTGGCGAAGAGCACCTTCTCGCAGAGCGGGTCGGCCACCTCTGGCCTGACGTTCTACGACCTCGAGGCCGGGGCGAAGTTCCTCTATCCGGTGCTCACCCCGCTCCGCAACGCGATCCCTCGCGTGTCGGGTCGCGGCGGCATCCAGGCCAACTGGCGCGCGGTGACGGGCGTCAACACCACCAACATGCAGGTCGGCGTGTCCGGCGGCAATCGCGGTGGCGTGCAGGCGGTCAGCACGGCTGACTACACTGCGGCCTACAAGGGCATCGGCCTGGAGACCAACGTCGACTTCGAGGCGCAGTACGCTGCACAGAACCTCATCGACGTCCGCGCGGTCGCTGGCCGCACCGGCCTCGAGGCGCTCATGCTGCAGGAGGAGCTGCTGCTCTTCGGCGGCAACGGCACCCTCGCCCTCGGCGTGACCCCGACCCCGTCGCTCGTCAGCTCGACGACTGGCGGCTCCATCGCAACCGGCACGACCTACTCGGTCATCTGCGTCGCTCTGACCCTCGCGGGCTACCTGAGCGCGACGATTGCCGGCGGCATCCCGACCTCGATCACGCGGACCAACGCTGACGGCTCGTCCGACACCTACGGTGGCGGCTCGGCCAACAAGTCGGCCTCGGCCACGACCACGATCG
>Ga0181339_1000012_pt1 | contig 63909 bp, 104 predicted proteins | sample Sp13VDMM110DD_FD_130101 | JGI IMG/M metagenome (GOLD analysis project Ga0181339, IMG submission 130101) | Freshwater viral communities from Lake Michigan, USA - Sp13.VD.MM110.D.D | ecosystem: Environmental > Aquatic > Freshwater > Lake | place: USA: Michigan | collected 2013-04-23 | reverse complement strand
TCCAAGCTGAACGGTCCCGCTGACAACCTCAAGGATAAGCGTCGCCGCGCCGGTCGGCGTATTGGCGAGAGCGGCTGAAAGGGCTCCGCTTGCGCCGGCGTAGCTAATGGTCGTCTGCCACGTCGTCCCGTCATTCCAGGAATAGCGGAAGGAGCCGGCCACGCTACCCCAATAGAAGATTCGCGAGGAATCATGTCCCGCTGGGAACGTGACCTTGATGCGGTCGCCAACAGTCGTGCTTTCGGCATAGCTCAGGTTGGGCTGAGCGGAACTTCCCCGGTTGTAACCAAGGCCGTTGCCGGTGGCCGGCGCGGTGGCTGGCCCCGAGTTCCATGTTCCGATGAAGATAGGCTTGGCAACGAGGTCCGGTCGAACATTCCCATCTACGGTCGAAGGACCTCCCTGAGAAGGCTGGTTGCCTCCTTCGACAAACGGCAGGGCCTGATTGTTGGCGTAGAAACCGAAGCCCACGAAGCCGACGCCTGCCATGCCGTACTCAGTCTGGAGCACCTTCGCAAAGTTGGGAGACCAATAATCGCCGGCAACCCAGCTATCGCCGATCAAGTTGATGACGAGCTGCATGGCCGTGCCGTTCTTGATCGCACGCAAACGCATGCGAGTCTCGCGCAGTCGCTGCGTCTGTGCCGCGACACCACGGTTTGTCATCGATAGGTCGAGTTCGGGCATAGATCAGGCTCCCACGAGATCGACGACGGGGATGCCGCCATCTGTGACGATGGCGCCGCCATCGGTGACAAAATCCCAGCGGTAGCCGGAAGGGGCGGGATAGGACGCATAGGCTACGGGGTTACCACCCGTGCCATAGGTGGGATCTGCAAAAGGCAAACGACCCCGGATGGGCGATCCATTCTTACCACCAAAAGGCAGCTTAATCTTGGGAGGCCAGCCTCCCTTGATAGCAAACGGTCGCGACATCAAAATACCTCAAGCAATCGTTGCAGCAATGGCGCGAATAACCGAACCTTTGGGCACGAAGATATTCACAAAATCGTTATTGGAAACCTGGTCAACAAGCTTGCGAGGAGACACAGTCGGATCGGCAGATGCACTACCCACGGTAATATATCCCGCGGATCCAAAGCAACGCACCAAAACAGAGCTGTCCTCAGTTGCGACACCAGACGCAGGCCAAACCGTAGCAGCAGCCACAGGAACTGGCGTAACAGTGTTTGAGGACTTTACAGCTCCAACGACTGAAACGTCAGAGGTGGACGGTTTACCAAGCCCAGACGTGACTGGGCGGTAGGTGAGGGCTTCGCAGACAATGCTGGACATTTAAATCTCCGTTGGCTTACGCCAGGATAGCTGCGACAATTTTGCCAGGATTGCGAATGGCGCGAGCATAAACGTTACCCACACCTGTAATAGGCAGTAAAGGATCTCCAGGCTCAATTCGAAGACCTACAGCAGTAGGTCCTGGCAAAGAAGTTGCAACAGCGATTACTGCAGCAGATCCCACAGATAGCTGTAAAATCATAGGAGCCACGCCAACCAATACGTAGTTTGCTGTGACAATATCCACAGATGCTGTGCCAACGGCCATTGATCTCTCCTCTAGTCCGGAATGACCGGCTCAGCGTAACAGCGACAATTAGGCAATGCTCCAGCATGCCCAGTCATTCCATCAAGTGTTGGTGGTTTGTCCCACTCAACAAATTTACCGTTCATCTTCTTGTGAGAAGGACGAACGTCGCTATCGTCTGCAGTTCTCCACATGTATCCTGGAGAATTAATGCTTTCGGCGCGTGCCTGGGTCAGAGCACTTGCTGCTCTACCTACCTCCGTACGAGCAATCAATCTTGCACGACTCTCAGTCACCTCGCCAGTACGCATGATCTCCTTTTGGAGTTCATCAGCACGTGCACCATCAAACATAGCTTCAAGCGAAAGCTTACTCACACGCTCAGCAGCCTCTAAAGGCAAGCTGCGAATAAGCTTTGCACCCTCAAGGGTAAGCTGCTGGGTTCGAGCACCAACGGTCGTTTGAGCAGCTTCTTTACGAAGACCTTTGCCGATGGCTTCGCTGTGGCTGCGCCAAGCTTTCTCGTCTCGAGCATTAACATCGTCGACCATTGCTCGGGCAGTTGAGACTGCCCAAGGAGTAATCGTGCGTGCATAGTTCTCAAGAGCAAGTCTAGCAGCTCTATGATCTTCACCAAACTGCTTGACAATACGGCCGATGATCTGAGCCGCCTTGACCAAGGCTCGACTGAATGCTGAGTCAGCACGCCGAGCCTTTTGCCAGGTGGATGATCGAGCCATTTATCTGTGTTCCTCTTTCAAGTACTTTTTATTCTTGGGGTCATCCAAGTCAAGTACCTTAGCTTTAATGTCCTTTTCACCCGAAACCCAAGCAGACGATACGCGATGATTACCATCGATCAAAATCATCTTTCCTCTCCACTTCACTACACTCACTGGAGGAGCTTCTTTGGAGAAGTTCTTAAGCTTAGACACTGCAACTTGAGGTTGCAAGGTACCTAGTTTGTTAAGTGGTACTGATTGAGTTGGCTGATTTTTTACAGCCTCAGATACACCAGGTCCTTTGACCTTATTAAGGTCAGTCTTGGCAAGGGGAATAGGTGATTGAACAACTGCTTCTTCATTCGTAGGAAGCTTGCGTTCACCTTTGCTAGAATGCCATTCCTTGTGATCACCACCAAGACGTGATCCAGAACCAAATTGACCATTTTCTGCTCGAGGATGTTTTGACTCCTCAAACCCAGCGTCAATTGTTCGTCTTATCAACGAACAATCAACGTTGATGGTCAGTCTCATCTTACAGCCCTCAAGGTGACCTGTGTATCAGGATCAAGACCAAGCTTCAGTTGACGAACACCTGGACTAATGTCGGCTGGAGACGGACCCGGAACGCCAGCCCTCGGGTCCGCCTCCAGGGTCTCATCCCCAAGTAGATCCCCAGGAGAGGTTGAGGAGAGACCATCTTCAAGCTCACCAGGCATTGGTGGCTCATTTTCAGCCTGACTGATAGCATCTTCAGAAATATTACTGAAGATACCCGTAATCTCAGACGACTGCTTAAGTTCCTTCATGCCTGTCGCAAGGTCAATCAGGTTTCCATCAAGTGCCGAAGAAACAGCCTCAACAGTTCCCTTAGCAACCTCAACCTTTTGCTGATCAGTCAACTGCCAGAGAGGTTCGAAATCGAAGTCGAAATCCTCAGCAGGTGGCTTACCAAACTCAGACATGTGGGCAATCTCAAGGATCCGAGTCACTGGATCACGGAGATCCGACTCTTGTTCCTGATTGATGCCATCATAATACGTGCGAAGATCACCCTCGCCGTTGGTGTTAAGACCAGTCGGAGTCTGTCCGAACAGTCGCACCATTGGGATCTTCAGGGCGCCAGACAACTGCTGAGCAAACTGCAGCATAACATCTGAAAGACCAGAGAAGGCGTAGGTTAATGCTTGAAAGTCATCTTCACTATCAATGACCGTCATTCCCTCAGTAGTCTGAAGGGCTCGGATCATCTCGATATTCTTGATGATACCATTGATAGCAGGACCCGACGCAGCAATCGCACTTCGAAGATCTTTAACCTTCAAGACACGCAAATGTGCACGATAAACAAGCTGAGCAACGCCCTGAGTTGTGCTATCAAAACCAAGCAACCGGTCATAGATACGCTCGAGCACAGACATGCCCCAGCCCATTTCAGACTGGCGTTCCCAGAAGGGAAGCTCAACGCCATCAAAGCGAACGACTCGGGTGTAATGGATCAGCTTGCCAGCCAGGACGGAACCGGCCACAACTCGATAGAACCTGGGCATTCCGAAGTTGGGACCTGGAATACCGACAAGGTCTTGGGTAGTGGGTTCAACCATCCAGCGATCAAGAACAACAACGCCCTTGAACTGATCTTTACCAACCGTGGGCATACGAAGTTCAGTGGAGAGCTCTTGGCCTTCCACCATGATGACTGAGATCGCGCCACCATACAGACGTGACCAACGGATGGTATCAGCTAGTGCTGACCATACGCCTTTTTTCCGTAGAGACGCGCCGAGGTTCTTGATATCTTCAGGCCCAAGTGAACCCTTGATCTTGATACCAGCCTTGACCATGTCGTCGGCAGGTGCATCGACCGCTGCGCCCACAATCCACGACCCCCGATACATCCAGTCAAGTTGCTGGCGATTGCGAGTAATGGGGTTGTAGCCGTAGCGGCCGTGAGCCGCGACATTCTCCGTGCCCTGACCAAGCCGAGCGACCACGTTCTGGAAGGAGTCAGCGGTCCAACCGCTGCTTCCTGCCTTCACCTTGATCCTCGGCTTCTCGTCAGACACTTTATAGTCTCCCGGTCAACACCAAGATGATAATGATAAGAAGGATGATACCAAGACCACCTGATGGATATGGTCCCCAACCGGCGCTGTGTGGCCAACTCGGCCAGACACCGACAATGAGGATCACAAGCAACAGAATAATGAGCAATGACATTAGATCATCCTTCTCACTGGCCAAGCTTGGCCCAAAGGTCTGCGCCACCAGCGTCAAGCATCAGCTCAGACAAAGCCCACACAGCTGCGTCAAGACGATTAGGTGAACTGTTGCCAAGATAACCAGTGTTGGTCATCAAGCAAAGTTCATCTTGAAGCTCAGGGAATGAGCCAACGTGCGAGATCTTTCCCTGCTCGTAGAGAGCAGCTATAGGCTCCGCACGAATTGCTTTGCCCCTTGCCGCTGTGACTTCTTTATAGGGGACCGTGGAGTCTGTCGATTGGATGACATACTGCACCATTGCTCCGCCGAAGTTCTTTTCGGCGACAAGCAGATTAGCTTCGAACCTATGATATGCGTCAACCGCTCGGCGACCCCAAACACCTGGGGATGCGTTGACAGTGTAATCGCCCAAGACATAGCCACGACCGTCATAGCCTCTCGCTGCAATGACGATGCCGATATCGTCGGCTTTATCTGGGTTCTCACCATCTGCTCCCGATGGGTCAACAGCCACAATGATGCGTGAATAGAAATGATGCCAGCCATCAGCCAGCGGATCATTAGGAGCACGTACACCAGACAAAACAGCCTGGTCAATCATGTTCTGCGTCCACAATGCTCCAGGAGCATCATCCAGCAATTCACCACTTAGCTCTTGACGACCGAGTCGTGTGCCCTCGTATCGAGCAATGACCTGCTTGAGGAATGAACCTGCAAGGTTGTCGTGGTTGTCGCTGGTCGTTCCACGGGTGATGTGAACGGCCGGGTTCTTCAAGAGCTCTTTTAGAAGCGGGATAGGTCTTGGAGTAGTAGTGACAATCTGCCTTGGTAGCTTACCAAGTCGGAGTCCGAATTGGAGATTGTCCCAGGTCTCTTGGTAGTATCGCCACTTGGCAAGCTCATCGCTCCAGGCCCAGTCGTGCTGAGGACCACGGAGCTGGTCGGGCTCGGTCGCGTTGTAGGTCGTGGCAATCGCGCCATTGGGCCACTCCAAGCTGCGGATAGACGGCTTGTATACAGGCCTAAAATCTGGAGGGGAACAGGCCATGATGCCTGAGTCACCCTCGACAATAACATCGCGACAGTCTGCTGCAGTCTCGGCCACCAGCGCAATGCGCTTAGCTTTGCCGGATCGCACCATGGCGATCGTTGACTCTGCGCCGGTCTTCGTCTTACCCCAACCACGACCGGACAGGATCATCCAGATTAGCCAAGGATCACCGTTGGCTTGGACAGCAGTTGGGAGCAGTTGATCGTCACGCGCCCAGAAATTCCAGTCATAAAGAAGAGCTGCAGACTCTTCTTCATTCAGGTTCTGGATCACAGTCAGCAGCTGGTGTATTTGCTGCTTCTTCGTCTTGTTCTTCGTCGTCTTGTAGGAGCGCGCTAAGGACTGGAGCAAGCTTCTCGAGAAGCGCGTCCCGAGCGCCTGTGAGATTGAGTTCGCCGGAGAGGTTGACGTCTGTGCGTTCACGGTACGTTTTCGGGTCCCGGCCCTTCATCAAGAACATGAGAAGGCTGTCTGAATATTTCTGCTCTTGAAGAGGCAGACCAGTTTCTGGATCCAGCACAACTTTACCACCGGACACCACATAGGTCGTCACGCCATCAACCGAGCGGCGTCGTGCCTCACGCTCGAACAATGCGAAGCCATCCTCATAGGCGGCATTCACAAGGTCGGCGAATGTCTTGAAGTTCTTACGGTATGAATTGATCGTGCCGGTTGAGACCTGAACTCGGAATGCAGCTTCCTGCATTGATTCGCCATTCAACAGATAGGCGAGGTACGACTTGATCTTCAGGCCCCAATTGACCTGTTGAGCTGTAAGCTTGGCGTAGTCTGAAATGGGAACACTACGCTTGTCTAGGTCTTCGAGAAAAGCATCGATGAGCACGGAGTAGCGATCTTCGACCTGCTCCAACAGTGCATCGAATTCAGGGCTTTGCTCACGAAGAGCCATGGACTCTGTTCCAAACTATCTCAGACATGTGGGTGATTTTATCTACCTTAGTATGGTTTCCAATGTAAGTAAATAGATCTTAAAGTTCTATTTGATATTTATTTGTGCCAGGCTATACAATGCTTATGTACTGAAGACTAGGTCAAGTATTACCATAGCTCTATGCTAAGACGTTGTTGGGATAATCACTCGAAGACTGTCATGGGTCTTATTACAGGACCTGTGATCTGTTATGCATCATGGTTTGTAGAAAATGATCGTGTCTGGGATCTTGGCACAGCTATTGGTGGTGCATTGATCGCGATCGGCCTCAACGGTTTGTGGGACATTTTCTTCCGGGAAGTGGCCAAGCCTGAAGAATGACCCACTCTTAATACACTCGGGTGCGCCCACGCGCGTACCCCGGATTAAATGCCATGTACACTGAAATGATTTTGGCTTGTCATCATTTTGTGGTGTACAGGTTCTGGGGTCTGCTGTAGGATCTTTATATCAACCTCGGAGAACGATCATGACCGACATCGGCAACCCTTATTGGCGTATGATTTCAATTGTAAATGCATTACACATCGCTGGTATTCCACAAGGTGGCGTAGATGAGGTATTTGAGGCTCTTCGTGAATATCTTACTGAAAAAGAAATTGAAGCCTGGCATGAGCAGGTTAAAAAAATCAACAAGATATACTGAAAATAACTGCACGGCCGGGGTGTACAAGCCTCGGCCGTTGCTGTAGGATCTTTATATCAACTACGGAGATACATCATGACGCCACACAATTATTTTGGCCCGGAAACTGCCAAGTTCGTGACCATTCGCACCTGGGCTTTTGGCACAGGCTCATATGGGTATGGCGAGACCCTCGAGAAGTCCGTCAAGGACTCTTTCTCTGAGGTGTTTGCAGAACATGACAAGACCGGCGGAACTCTGGTCTCCTATGAGCGGACAGATAAAACTGTCATGCACGGGACAGGCCGTCAGCTCAAGTATCTCTATCAGGTTTATCGCCAGCTCTAAAATTCATTAGCCATCTCCGGCACTCTCACCGGAGTCACCACCCCTTGTCGCTGCACCTCCATCACAAGGTGCACGACAATCTCGTCACTAACCTGACGACAGACTGCCCAGCTGTACCCAAAGCGCTCGCTGAGCTTCTTCCAAGTCTCCTTGGTACGAGCTCGGCGCAGCGCTATTTTCTTGAACGTGGATGAGTAATCCAGTTTGGAGAAGATGTCAACGACGCGCTGAGCCTCTGTCACCTGCTTGGCATTGAAGCTTGCCCTATGGTCATCGGCCGTCATGCCGACGCGGTCGTATAATGAGAACAGGATCTCGGGCCATGCTGTGCTCATCTTAGCCGGCGACCGGCTGTTCTTTAACCTCTCAGACTCAGCGACCTGAAAGGCTTGGGCGAGGAGTTTCTCGCCCTGTGCTATCATTGTACCTGTGTCGCGGAAGTTCACTTCAGCTTCTCCAGGTTGATGAAGCGTTGTGATTGGCAACCCGGTACAACTTTACCATCTCTCATGACACTGAGATAGCAACTGTCTCCATGGATCTCTACTGAGATCACAAAATAGTTTTCACCAACAACCAAGTCGTCTTCATATCCATCTGAATTGTTGACGCACTTCACGATCGCGCCGCTGGCGCCGGGGATCTTGAGCATGGGTGGGTTCCTTAGGGATCTCTAGGACTAGTGTGATCTGAGTGGTTTATTATACATTACTGATATTTATATGTACAATTCTTTGTGAAAAGTGAGCCAAATTTCGGGTTTTCGGGTAATTCTTTCCAGGTGACTTTAATTCAATATACCTATTGAATATACTCTAAGTACTTATAATATAATATCTATTTAAATTATATATTAGATATTATAGCAAAAGAGACAATTCTATAGTCGACGTGATAGAGAATAAATGTAATACTGACATGAATAAATAAAAAGTCTATACAGGGAATACCTTGAAAATTTGATGCATACTCATATAATACCAGATATAGGAAAAATTGTCTAATAAAATCAATTACATGGATAGTATAATGTCTCCCATACATGCATATCCTATTTCAATAATGTAATAAAATCAAATATAGCTATAAAAAATATTGCCAAGCTTACAACGAATATGTTATCAATTTTGTTTATAACATGGCACATATTGTTGTTACCCGAAGCCTCGAAATAGACTACTGTATAAAAATTCAATTTTACTATGACTTTGAGGCTAGGTTAAATGAATGAACCTTCGAAATTATATCCAGAAATTACCAAAATCAAGCACCTAGAGCCTAGACACATCGTCGATGAAGCTTACATGAATAAGCCTCATCTGATGCTCTTCCACAGAGAACAAAAGATCACGCGCATACCTCCTGAGCTAAAGATCTCTCCAGCTCAACACCTGATCCTTGGTAAAATCTACAAGTATCAGCAATGGCACAACCAAGGTCCCTATCTCCCAGAACTAGATACTCACCCTAAGTCTATCAAAGTGTTGATAGAGAAGGGAATGGTCAAGTACATTGACAAGAGGATCGTGCTTCAGGACTTGGGTTACGCTGCCCTCTGTTTCCAACTCCTTCATATTGAATACAAGCGCGATCTCTATACAATGGCGTTCGAAGCTCAACGCATCCAGGACGGTTTGCTGGATCCATCAGAAGCCCAGTCCACTCAACGTGTAAAGAAAGCCCAGGCTCGCACACCAATAGCCGAAGATGAGTACAATAAAGAGCGATTAATGATATCAGCCCTTGATGTGCTCTTCTACAACACATCACCACAAGAACTTGCCTACAGAACCAAAGACCCTCGTGGGGTAGCCTGCCGCTTGGCAATTATGTTCAACAAACCAAAGATTGAGGCTCTCGTTAGAAGGCTAAAGATCCAAGATGTGGCAGTCCAGCATGATGAACGACACCTCGTGAAGCTTTCTATACGTTGGTTTGTTCTCCCATACAGAAATCCAAATGTCACCATTTACGAGGTAAAGTAGTCATGGCCAACTACTCTCAAGCCACCATCAATTCATCACATCGACGTCTTGGTTTATTACTTCAGCTATTCCTCGATGGCAAACCAATACATACGCCAGACATGCTTAAAAAGCTAGTGGCTAAGTTAGCTCGAGATCCCAGCGAATTCATCACTGATATGTTCTTCACTGACCTTACGGCTTTCAATTTAAATGGTGGCGACATCATTCAGCTTGTGATAACCTGGAAGCTTGGCATCAAACGCCAAGAATACGTCACTAAGATCAACTACAATACAAAGACAACATTTACAGAAGAACAACAAGAAATTATCAATGTGACCGGAACTTCTGTTGATGATGAAGACGCTCCAGATCATATTGAAGATGATGATGATCCTGAGTTTGACCTAATCAACGCCCGGTGATCTCATGATAAACCTCATTGATATCTCTGAAAAAGATATGAGAAAAATCAGTGTAGTTTATGGCCACATTCCGAAAGGATCAGATATCCGGTGTCACAATGATCATCTCGTTTACAAACTATTCAGAGACGCTCCATATGGCCCAAAAGAGAGTATGCTTAACCCTAATAGATTTGTGGACACTTACAACAAGATACCCACAAAAGGATTAAAGGCTTGGTGTACAACCTGCAAAGCAACTAATCATTTCTACCTTAGGTTTAAGGGATCCCATGTTAGGGACGAGCCTATTGATCCAATGAAAATATGACTTGACTGACAAGCCAGACTGACCGTCTGTGTCCATTCCGATCCATCGCCTTAATTCTACCGGTATATTTCCTATGGCATATACACCGAAAATCACCGGTAAATACCTCCTCCGTGACATAAACGTTCAGGTCATCTTCCAGACCAACAACCCACGTGTCGCCTGCCAACAGCTTCATGACTACGTCCTCAGACAAGATCGCGCCCACTTCATAAAGAAAGGTGTACGCAAACTTGAGATTGACGTACATTTCTACACCAACAGATTTGGCGACCACATGGTCGTCATCCGCACACCGGTCTACCATCGCTTTATAGCCGCTCTTGTTGGAATAACCCAAGAGGAGTATATAAAGTATTCACCGCTCGAGCAAGCAAAACGCGCTCGACAAGCATTAGTGGAGAAACTCAGTGGCAGCTAAGCAAAAAGTCATCTACAAATATTCCCTCACGTCATTTGGGCATGGCACAATCATACACCATGTCCTAGATGCCGAAGCCAAGATCATAAAGGCGGGTTTCCAGAACAAAGGTCACAATCTTGTGTGCTGGGCTGAGGTTGACCCCAGTCCTCAAAAGTTCCGCAAATACGAATTCATAACGTACTGGACAGGCATTGAGTTTGAGTCACCTGAGTCAGTCACAGGCTTCAAGTACCTTGGCACTGATGAGGACGTCAACGGCCTTGTCTACCATGTGTATTACCGCATGATCATAGGCTACGTTCAACAGCCTGAGTCATATCGACTCTGACTCGGCACAATCTGACGTGTACGCTGCCTGAAAATCACACTACTATTACTCTTGTCAACCACAAGAGCGGAGACCAAAAGTGAAGACCATCTACAAAGTGACCGTCGAGTTTCCCACGGATCTCATGATCCAGTGCAAGAGCTTCCTCTTCGAAACGCAGGGTGATGCTCGTGCATTCACCACGACCTGCAACGTTGCAGGTGTCAAGGTGCTCGGCCAGTCCATGGAGCACATGCTCACTCCTGCTGAAGTCGCCGCGGACATCCGCCGCGAACGTCAGATTGCCTCTGACCTTGCCAATGGCGCCTTATCCAACGCCCTTGTCAGTCAGAAGCAACTGGCGTAATACTCCCTGAAACTTCTCACCCTGGAAGGAACAGGTGCATGACATATAGTTCCGAATAGGCCGACCATAGGGATAACGGGATACGGCCTTCAGAGCATCCCGCTCCCAACGCCCCGATGTTAACTCCCGTGGATGAGCCATTATGGCCCCGGGCTTTCGTGATGGCTTGCACAGCTGGTTAACAGCATTTAACGGTATGTTCCTACATACCCTGCATCTCCCTTGTGTTGGTGCAGTCATGTGGGAAACCCAGGAGAGCTACCATGATAGATGTTAATCCCCTAAAAGATAATGCATTTCCACACCTTATGAAAGTTGGTGAAATCGCCAAGTCAGAAGGTGGTCTCACCAAGCGTGAATATATTGCCACGGCAGCTTTGCAAGGTATCTTGGCAAATCCAGGTGCTTATGGTCACGTTAAGGATGACGTTGCTGTTCAAAGAGCCGTTCAACTGACTGACAAGCTGCTTGCAGAGCTTGAACTCGAATGACCACTCCTCCCGACATCCAGATCTCAGCGGGACCATGGGAACTCACCCCATGGTATGCCCGTTGGTTTGCATTCAAAACGCCATATCGTCGGTGGGTCGTAATCACTGCCAATCGTCAGGTCAATGGCTTTTGGCTCTACATCAACAGGAAAGATCCATGACCTTAACTATTGGTTGGCCACAAGCCATTATGCTATTTCTAATAGCAGCAGATATAATATTGTTCGCTATCAAGCATGGAAAACCACGTAGTAATTATGATGTTGGAGCAGCATTTTTTAATGCAGTTCTAATTATCTGGTTGCTATATTGGGGAGGATTTTTCGGTCAATGACCTTTCAAGATCATCTCCAATTGATCGTCGACAGCTACATTGGAAAGCAAACCAATGATGCGACGCTGAACTTCATGGCTGCTGATATTCGTGGGCTGATGCTTCAAGCAGGCATGGGCCACCTTGTCGTTGCTGTCAAGCCAGCATCTTCCAAAGACATCAGGCAGGCATTAAAGCAAAAGATGCCGCCGCCAACTGTGAAGATCTGGGTGGGTGCTGCTCACGAAGATGACCGACCCAAGTGGACCAAAGAACCCGGCGCCATCGTCCGCGCCAATTCCTAACCAACCCAAGAGAGCGGAGACTACCATGATCAAGCGTTGCTATGCCGTAGTTCATAAATCTCGTGCAACCGGTATGATTATGCATATCCATGCTGTTTGCAACAGCAAAGAAGAAGCACAGAAGTGCGCTGACAACGCCAATGTTTGGTATGGTGAAGGTCATCCTATGACTCCATTAGTTGTTTATGGCAACGACGTGTTAGTTGACCCACCTGCTTTCCCGGTTGAGGCTTTCGAGAAGGCGTTCCCGAAATGAACCGAATTTTGGACATTCTCGATAAGATCCCACGCCGAGCCCTGTGGTTGATTATCTTCGGCTATGTGATCTTTGCTTTTGTGACTTCAATCTACATCATCTATGGATGGTTGTCATGAAAAAGCTCCTCATGTGGATTGCCTTTATCGTCTGGCTCGGCTGGGCAGTTGTCGTCGGCTATAAGTTGATGTACCTCTGATGACAACCCTTGCTCAGCAGTTTATCGAAAAACCAGCTGATCATCACATTGCCCAAGAGGTAATAGATCGGCTGACTCTCGAGATCACATCAAAAAATGAATATGCGAAGTATGCAGATCGCATAGTTTTTGAAGAGCCTCTTCATCTAGTCATTGCCGAGATGATTAGAGAGAAGCAAATTGACATGCACATGGTCTTTCGTAACACTCGACTTCCCTCAGAAAATATTTGGGTCGAGTGGAAGGACACAGGTGTCTTTCATAAAGACAAGATCTATTTTGAGAGGCTCGGTGTATTAATCTGCCCATCAGGTAAAACTGATTTACCTATCAAAATGTATGTGGTAAGTTCTTTGCATGATCGCAATATTGGCAGCAAAGTAGTAACTGTCGTTGCTGTATATGATCTTCATACTCCTCCTTACCCAGACGCTGAGATCTACGGCAAGTTGCAATGGTGTCTTGATGAGAAAGAACTCGCCACAGTAAACCTTGGCAAATGGCAAGAGACCTTGAACCTTGCCATGAAGTGCTGCTTGTTTGGATTGTTCTTATTGCAGCAACCCAAGGTGATCGAGAAGACTGATGTTCAACATTCGCCGCAGCTTCAGAAAAAGAGAGCCCGTAACAACAAGCCAGCTTTGCTCGAATACAGCCACATCAAAATGCGGTTTGGAATTCTCGGATCAAGAATGGGCGTTATTAGTCGGCAGTCTCATGATGGAAACAGCTCATTGGAAGGTGGAGGCGGACGAAAGCGATATCACCGTGTCCTGGGCCATTTCCGATGCTATCACCGAGACACAGAAGCAGAGCATGTTATCTGGATCGAGCCACACTACCGTGGCGATCCGGCTATGGGGATGCTCATCCGCGAACGCACTCTCACCCAATATAAGGCTCTCACACCATGACTGATAATCCTTCAAATCGACCTATTGATGACAAACGAGTGACTGTTGGTTTATTTGCATTCTTTGCTGAGTTTGGACTTCACCAAAAAGTCTACATTGATGGCTGTACAGATCTCATAGCCAACGTCACAGGTGTCACCTGGAAAGGTGAAGGTATTTTATATGAAGTCAGTTGGATCCATTGCGGAGATCTTAAGTCTGTCTGGCTTCATAAGAGCAGAATGACCTTAGCCGACATTGTTAAAGGAAAATCAAAATGACTGAAAACAACATCGCACTTGAAGACACGATCACTGTTGTTCTCAAAGTACCTGAAGTCGAAGTCGTAACGATCAAAGAGTACATCGACTCCAACGGCACCAAACATAAAACCTATGAAGCTGCTGACAAGCAGAACAAGGCCTATGTCATTGAAGCCCTCTTGGAGCAAAACTACAAGGGCACCGACTTCAATATCATGAGAAACGTAGTTCATGATCTTCTTAAGAGGGAGCCTGAACTTGTCCAAATACTCGGCGCCAGGTACTGAATTCAAATGCACAGTCTGTGGCAAGGAGACTGACATCTCTAACACCAAAGGCCCTACTTGGTGTGAAGAATGCTGTCCTGATCATGACTACAAATACGAACGTGGTGATCGCACTTACTACTGCGATCACTGCGGGGCTGAGCCTCCTTACGATTGGCATGGCTATGATCCGGTGGATTACTGATGAGTGCCCGAGCCCGAGAAGAATTGTATCAACGATTGAGATCCACTCTCTTTAGAGCGCGACCCTCGTCATGGAGTCTCCGACTTCCATCTTGGTGGTGTCCCATGACACGACCAACTTATTGTTGTGTCTGTCGATCATGGGCTTGGTGCACTTGGGAGATTGCCGCCTACTCCACGGGTGGTGGTTTTCTGTGCGAGGAATGTGCTGATGATAATGATAAAGAGAAGGGCCACGCTTTTCGTAATTCCCTCTAAAATAGTTGCGCAAGCCTGTGTACATGCCGCCCGTTTCGCCGTAGGATCTTAACATCAACCACGGAGAACGACCATGACTCATATTACCACAACTCGCCATACCCTGACAACCACATTTGATTTTGCCAAAATGGCAAACAGTTCAAATAACTACGATGCAAATTTAGTGCATCCACAAAATCATCATCTTGCTTTTATAAGCAAGAATGGAGAAAAAGTCTCACTGACAGTAGGTCAAATTGCCGTGATTGTGGCAATATGTAATGAGCACAATCAAAATGCTCCAGGCAAGTTCATAGATTATTGTTTTAAACTTCTGACTGATGAGCAAATCTCCAAAATTTGCAAAGAATTCTGACACTTAAGCTGCAGGCGTAATTGCCTGCATCCATAAGTGCCACCCCTCATGGAGAGCGATCATGACAGCAAATACCGATAATTCCAAGCTGCTGGACAAAATCCAGAAACTCCTCAATCTGTCCACCTCGAGCAATGCCAACGAGGCAGCTGCTGCACTTGCCAAGGCAAGTGAAATCATGGCTGAGCACAATCTGACTCAGTCCAGTTTGCTGCGCCATCAGATCGGGACAATTGAGATCAAGTCAACGCAGTCAATTTCTAAGGCCAAGGATTGGGAAGCTAATTTGTTTGCCATCATTGGCAATGCTTTTGGCTGCAAGACCACTTTCAGACATGGCAATAGCAAAAACAAGAAGGACTATTGGGCGCGATACAACTATATCGGTCCCAAAATGAACCTGCCCTTGGCTGAGTACACTGTGACTTTTCTTCAGCGCCAGTTGGTGAAGGAACGTGCTGCATTCTCTCTAAGACTCTCCCACAGTGGATATTCTCGTGGTCCTGAGATGAGTGCCGAACTTGACGGTTTCTGTAAGGGTTGGTTGCGCACTATTGCACCCAAAGTTCAAGCCTTTGCTCTGGACATCGATCTTCAGAAAGCCATCGATGATTTTGTGAAAGAAACGACCAAGGGTACTGAAGCCAAACTTCAAGATCGTGGACACGGTATTATTGGCGATTTTGCCGGCACGACTGCTGCCATGAATGTCGACATCAACCGACCCATGAATGCTCAGGAAACCAAGAGACTGTCATAAATGGCTGATAACCACAATGCACATGGTGATGAGCGGTCTCTACTGACCGTTGATCAACGAGATCTATATTTCATGCAGCTCCCCAAAGAGCTGCGTGAATACATTACTGTACATTGTCCTGATGATTGGTGTGAACGAGATGTTTACACCTTGTATAGACAGTATGGTATAAAGAACACCATTAAGCTCATAAGAGCGCACTCAGTTCAGAATGGTCGTCGTCTTTGGACTCCAGGTCATCCTGACCTGAAATACCTTTACCCAGAGGATAAGAAATGAACCGCGTAACCCTGATCGGCCGTCTCGGTACCGATGTCGTCATTACCACTCCCGGAAACATGACCATCGCTAAATTCCGCATGGCCACCTCAGAGAGTTGGACCGACAAGCAGACTGGTGAAAAGAAAGAGAAGGTGCAATGGCACAACATTGTGTGCATGAACCCCAATCTCTCGAAGATCATGGAGAAGTATCTCCAAAAGGGTATGGAAGTCCTCATTGAGGGGCAGGTCGAGTACCGGTCATGGGAACATGACGGCAAGACGAATTACATCACTGAGATTGTTCTGAGTGGCTTTAATGCTCAAATGAAGATGTTTGGTCGTGGTGGTGGCGGTTCCCAGAATAATGACCAAGACGACAGTCGGTCTAGCCGTTCGTCTAGTTCACAGCATCAGAGCAACAGTGATAGACTGGACGACGATATCCCGTTCTAGAGGAACCTGTCATGTTTGAAGTTCGCGCCTACGTTGGTCCCTATCGCAAGGGTGGTTTTCTCAGTCTTAAAGAGGCGACTGACCATGCCGACAAGTTGACGTCAGAAGAAGGCCAGCCTCACATCGTTTACGAGTTGACCATGAAGCACATGTCCACTGTCAATCACGCAAAGGCAAAGAAATCATGAAACCAGGTCCAATGGATCCTCTCACAGAAATCATCTTTGGATTGTGTGATGGCACATTCAGCGACAATCCAGAGGATTGGAACCTGACCTGCACTGTCCCTGAGCTTTTAACGGCTCTTAGACGTGGGAAGCGCCACATGAAGCACAAGAAACGTCAAACCACATACTTGGAACTTGGCGAACTCGAATTCCAGACTGCCAAAGGTGGCGTTGTCATCGAGGAAGGTGACAAGATCACTGTCTATCAGGCAGACGACGGTGGCAAGCTATACGGTCGTTTACCTGAAGAATTCAACGATGGTCGCTTTGAGAACCTCGGAGAATATTGATGCCCAAAAGCTACATGGTCCTATGCAAAGGCCGCATGATCTACGAATTTGCCGACAAGTATACGTATCAAGAAGCTCTTGACGTTGCCACTTCAATGTCAAATATATGGCCTGGTCTTCAGTTCATGGTTGTGCAGCACATTCAGACGACTTGCACTCATGTTCAGACGGACGATGACCATTACATAAATTACAAGGTATGGGATGGCAAAGGCAAGTTCCCATGGCAAAGGTAATCCTCAGCTTGGTAATTTTGGTGATGATCTCTCTTGTCATCAAGATCCCAGAACCCTCAAACCCGCCTTGTCATGGATTGCCCTGGGGCTATAAGATCCATGCCAACGGCTCAACTGAACTGGTGTGCCTATGAAACTCTCAAAATGGTCTAAGAACCAAGCTTTCTGGGACCGAAAGAAGAATGGCTATGGCTTCATGGCCAAGACGCCAAAAGAGCCGCTCATTAAGCCAGAACCTGTGGAAGAGGTTTGTGGCCACCTTCTCCGTGTGCCCATCGACGACCACGTCTATTGGGCATTCAAGACGGCCGACGCCTTGGACAAGTTCCTGTTTCTCTACGATGGCGAACGAATTTCCACGTAGGTGCATTTTGTGGTGTACACTCCGGCGATCTCGGCATAGGATGCTTATATCAAGAGCGGAGACTGACCATGAAATTCTTCATCAACGCCCAGATCGAGCAGACCCCCAAGGGCAAGCGTTCGATCCGCCGGAATATCTATGGAAATCTTAACGCCTTTGTTTCTGGAAAGTTCTGGAAGACCATCGGTCTTGAGTTTAACCCTACCGATGAAGCTAAAGCAGCCGAATGGCTTGCTGGGAAAGAGGTGTGATCATGCCCATGGTCACATACAGCCATCCTCGTCTTGGCATCATGAAGACGAGTGGAATGGCGACTCCCCGCAAGATAATGAAGCTTGAGGCATGGCTAAAGGCTGCGGCAAAGGTTTTCCCGACCGCGCCGATGAAATGGCCGCAGACCAATCTCATTATGACACCGGAAACCATCTGTGTTGAGTACACCTCCATAGATGGCGACAAGTGTGCCATTATCATCAATCGTAAACCGGAGTAGCGTTGTGTCATCATTCCGAGCTGCTGTCGCCGCCAGCCTTATGGCGAGCTATATCTTGATGGGCACTTTGTCGTTTCAACCGACGAAGCGTATCGTCGAGAATGCCTGTCATGTGCCTCCGACTACCGAGATGCATATTGCTCTATGGCCTATCTCACTCATCTCAACCTGGGGCTTGAAGTCCCGCTGCTAAGGAGAACTACCATGAAGTCAGTCGCTGTTATCTTCAAGGTTACGGGCAAAAGCTCGGAATATCACTATCTAGTGCCTGAGAATGATGCACCGGAGCTGGGTGATCTTGTGGTCACGTCCATCAGCTGGGACACCACCGGAATGGGATACTATTCCCAGACCGCCTTTGACGACCGTATCAAGGTTGCCAGGGTGACGGAAGTGCACGAGACTGCCTCAGCTCGTGCCACAAAGTTCTATCTTCGTCTCCTTTCCAAGGAACAGATCAAGGTTCAGCAGAAGACCAACCAGGATCTTCTATTGAAGAAGAAGGAAAAGGATCAGATCCGAGCCCAGCTCGAATTAATGCTCAAGGAACAGTCTGTTCGTGAGCGTTTCTCAAGGCTTGCCGAAAGCAATGCCGAGGCTGCTGAACTCTTGAAGAAGCTTGAGGAGTGACATGACCCACAACGCCACCTTTCATTGTTTCAAGCCACGAGGCAAGTGGTATACATCTGCACGAGGCGTCCTGCCCCGTTCAGTCCACGAGCCATATTATAATGGTGGAGCCGATGCGCGACCGAAGATACATGCAGCCAATGGAGGCTGTATGCCAGGTCTAAGCGGCACTGGTGATTTCTTTATCGTTGTGGTTGTACCAGACGAAGATGTAGATTTCGGTTATCCTATTCTCATGCATCCTGAAAGACATCCAGAGGAACCAAGTTGACATGAAAATAGTCCTCTGTCTGTTTTCCATGATGATGACAATCGTCTGGATATCTCGAGCTAAGGATTTCAACAACGATCAGCTCGAGACAGACATGACTATTCTCTTTACATGTTTGCTGTTTCTGTTTCTTCTCTTACTAAGAGGATAGCCATGCCTGACATTCTTGAAGTTTCACGAGAACATCCTCTCAAGACGATACAAGCTGGAGATCCATGGACCTTCATTCTAGAGGAACCACTCACAGCTTGGCCTTCAAGTGATACCTTGGAGTTGGGTGAAGTAATTGCTCATTGGTTTGGTGGCGAGCAATTGATATTTCGTGTTACATCGATAAATCGCCCTGCAACGTATGAAACCGTCTTTACGGGAGAACGCGTATGACCACAGGTCGTATGGATGAATTAGGCCTTGACACAGGCCTTGTTGACAGAAATAAAAGCCCAATTCATCTGGGAGATACTTTGGAGTTTGACTCTAAAGAATGGGGCAATCGTGACACCAACAAGTTCGTCATTACCTTTGAAGAAGGTGAATTGAGCGTTCTTGGGTGTGTCTCTGAACTCAGCGAGTGGTGCACTGTCATCAAGAAGTGGAATGAGACATGACCGTTCAACTTACTGCCAAGAAGCCATCAGAGCCCAACTTCATCGATGGAAACACTGGTGAAGCTGTTTACGTTATCCATGGCACCTATGGTAACAAGCAGATCCGTGTGCCCAAGGACGTGCCTGTCACCATCGAGGACACCCGTGCCAATTACGGGTCATATTCATCTGGACCCAACAGCTTCAATCCTCGAGATCACTTCCCGAACATCGAAGTGCGTGACAATGCACTGGTGATCCCGATTGTCGACATGCTTGATGAGATCCTTGAGCGGGCTGACCCTGCCGCTCTTGCCGAGTCGCTGTGGTCTAATGAAGAGGTGCGAGAGCGCTTTATAGAGTGTCTGACCAGCCGTTATTCTAGTGATGCCATGACTATCAAGGATCGCCTGAAGTTTCTTCGTGGAGTAAAAGAAGCAATTCACGATGAACACCAGTGGAACCTTAGTTCGTCAATGGCTTCCTGGGAACATGAAACTCGGCGACGATTTCATTCGGAGTATACACGGCAGACCTATGTCCGTTATCATCAAGTTGTAATGGAAACTCTATCAAGGGTCAACCCAGAAGCTTATCTTGAAGTTATCACAGCCCATGGCAAGGAACCATTCAGTGGAGTTCCTGATGATACCAGAGACTTTGATATTGGCGGAAAACACTGGAATGAAGCTGAAGGATATTGGCGCAAAGCCGTTCGAGAAGCCTTTGCCTTCCCACCTGAACCTGAAGACAAGGATCCAGTGGTGTGAAGTGCACATCATGCAATGAAGAGACCCGGGTGCTTGACTCACGTCAGGCACCCGATAATGTATTCAGACGTCGACGTGAGTGTCTTGTCTGTAAGAAGCGTTTCACGACCTATGAAAGTACTATAGCCCCAGGCGTAGTGATCAATCATCGTAAGGCCCAGGCTCAGCGAAAGAAGCGCTATTACCATGTGAACGCTGAGTCCATCAAATTCAAGAAGAAGCGCTGGTACATGAGAGCTACGGCTCGAGAACAAGCCAAGAAGACTGGTGAGAACCTTCAAGCTCTTTACAAGCAATGGGGTGTGGACTAGTCAGGCACATCATCTTGTGTACTTTGGCATCCAAGCATTATACTGTTAACAACAATCATAAAAAGAGTAAAATCATGCGATATGGTTTGATTGTAGGTCTGACATCTATTATTCTTGGAGGATGTCAGACACTGGACTCAGGGTCCAAGATGAATTATCCGGTAAGTAAATCAAGTGTCAGTATATCCTGTTTACCGGTAGAATTAAAGAATACCCTCAAAGCTATCGAAAATAGGTTTGGCAAGGTCACAGTAATCTCCACCTATAGACGAAATGCTCGGATTGCTGGCACACGACATGCCTCTTATCATGCTTCATGCAAGGCTATTGATTTTCATCCTGCTCGTGGTAGCTATGGTCAGGTCCTTGCTTGGTTGAGGCTTAACCACCAAGGAGGACTTGGAACATATTCAGGTCGAATGCAGCATCTGCATATCGATAATGGTCCATATATAAGATTTCATCATGGAAGCAGGAGACACAGGTGACCAAAGTCTTTATCCTCGACACCGAAACCACTGGACTAGGACATACAGACAAGGCAGTTGAGTATGCCCACGTCGTCATCGAGGATGGTCGCATTGTCGACATGTTTCAGACGCTAATCAACCCAGGCATGCCAATTCCGCCTGAGGTTTCGGCTGTCCATCATCTGACCGACATTGATGTCGTTGACGCTATGCCTCATGAGCAATACATGAAGGACGCTCATGGGTGGGTAGCTGACGCAGATTATGTCGGTGCCCATAATGCACCATTCGACAAGCGGTTCGTCCCCAAGTTTGACAAGGCTTGGCTTTGCACACTCCGAGCAGCGCGCCACCTAGTCAAGGAGGCACCATCCCACAAGAACCAGGTCTTGCGCTATTTCCTGAAGCTCAAGTGTGATGTACCGGCAGATCTTGCACCACACCGGGCACTTTATGACGCCATTGTCTCCGCTAATCTCTTCATATATCTTCAGAATATGGCAGGTAGTGTCGAGCGATTGATCGAGTTGACTCAGACTCCAGTCATTCAAGAGAAGATCAGTTTTGGCAAGCATGCAGGCCAGCGCTTTGACTCACTGCCAACTGCTTATCTTCAGTGGCTCGTCAACATTGATGGCAAGGACGAAGATTTTTATGCAACTGTGAAGCATTATCTTGCAAAGAAGCAGGGAGGCATTCAGCGATGAGACACCCAGAACATCAGTATCTTGACTTGCTCCGTCGGCTTCGTTATGGAACAGACGTTGCTGAGAGAGGTGATCGCACCGGCACCGGAACGCGAGGCATCTTCGGAGCCCAGATGCGTTTCGACCTTCAACAGGGGTTTCCGCTCCTGACCACCAAGAAAGTGTTTTGGAAGGGCGTGGTCGCCGAATTGCTTTGGATGCTTCGTGGCGAGACCAACATCATTCCACTGATCAAGCAGGGCGTATCAATCTGGTCCGACTGGCCACTAGCTGAATTTAATAGGTCAACAGGTCAAAAGCTGTCGATTAGGGAATTTGAGCAAGGCCTAATTGATCGAGATATTGAACCAAGCTATGGTGATCTTGGACCTGTATATGGAGCGCAATGGCGTCGTTTTCCAGAACGAGAAGGATGTGGTGGTCATATTGATCAGATGGCTATTGCTCAAGAGCTGATACAAAAGGATCCAAATTCACGACGTAATGTTGTAACGGCTTGGAACCCAGCATGGAACGACGACATGGCGCTGCACCCATGCCATTGCCTGTTTCAGTTCTTTGTGGCAAATGGGAAGCTCTCATGTCATTTGTATCAGCGGTCAGCTGACATTTTACTTGGAGTGCCATTCAATATTGCCAGCTATGCATTGCTTACACACCTAATGGCCGGTGTATGTGGTCTCAAGGTTGGAGATTTTATTCACACCTTTGGTGATCTACATCTCTACAATAATCATATGGATGCTGCTGAAGAACAACTCAAACGTGCGCCACTAGATTTTCCTAAGCTGTTTATCTATACAGGTGAAAACAGCGTTAAGAATGTTTGGGATTTTGGGTTAGATGATATTCAGCTTATTGGCTATGAGAGTCACGCTGCAATTAAAGCACCTGTAGCTGTCTAACGGAAGATTAACCGTTAATAGGTACAATTGTCTCTAGTTCAACTGGAGACTTTGACCATGAAAATGCCGCTTCCACAGAATAGGACGAGGGCCCAGGCTCTCGTCCTTCTTAGTATCCTGCTGCAATCTGGGGCAAATCCTGTCATCTCCAGGTATCCAGACAATGGTCACATGATGTCGGATATCTGGAGGAATTAGGCTTGGGCTACATCTTTGATGGCGAGTTCTTCTATTGTGGCCCCTGGCCAATAGCTATTGTTGGCTAAAATGGAACATCATCCTGCTTCTCAGTCTCCTTGAACTTAGGAAGATCAGGAGCCTCTTCACCCTCTGCTGGCCAATCAACAGCGCCACAAATCTCTGCAAAGCATTTGCGATGGATTGACAGGTGGTCAAGCTTGTAGGCCATTACTTCTTGCTCATTGAGCTGTCCATAGCGATCCATACGCTTGATCCTGACACGCTTCTTGTTGAGCACGGTACCGGGCCAGATCTTCTTGAGCTCCTTCCCAAAGGTCGGAATGTCCACGCGACGACGTTCACCCCAGGCTTCTGACCGCTTCAGATAAGCGTCGTAGATATCTTCAACGGCTATGAAGTCAGGCCATAGGTCTTTCTCAAGATGAGGCAAGGCCTGACCTTGCCATAGCCGTTCAAACCAGAAACGCATGACGCCGTCAAGGCTGAATAGCTTTTGCTCTTGAAGAGCAGCTGTGACTGGAATGACGCCAATGTCTACATTTGAAAGATCAAATGATTGTAGATGATGAAGCAATCCACCGAAGCCACCATTCTCTAGCTGCTTCCACATCGCCTTGAAATAGTTCTTGTCCTGAATTCGGCCTTCACCTGTATCCAGAACCGCGAACCGTCTTTCCTCGAAGGCAGCAGGCATAATGAAGTCATTGTTCGAGGTGACCAAGAGCCTCATATAGTTGTTGACTTCGAAGGAGTCCTTGCCCTTCATCTCGATCCGGTGACTGTCGGACGTGACCATACCTCTTAGTCGCCCGACGTGTCTTGGATCACCAGCGAAGAATGCTTCGTCAGCATGAAGCAATAGAGTTGACGCCATGTGGCTGTTGAAGTTGCCCAGCACATATCGAGAGTCTTCAACCAAGACATAATGTGGGCGATATAGTGCACCCATGGCTTTGCCAATGATCGTCTTGCCTGTGCCCTGCTTTCCTCGGAACGCGAGAGATGTACCAACCTTCTCATCTGGGTGTTGCACAATGTGCGCAAACCATCCCATGATCCAGTGAGCTAAAGATTGATCTCCTCGGGCCAAATTCTCTTCGATGTGGTTCTCAAGAAGTGACCAATCTCCAGTGGGATCAGCCTCACAAGAGAAACCCCGCCATAGATTATACGCCTGCTTATTATTACTGTTTGGCTCGAACACGACGGAGGTATATGATCTCCGTTCTTCGTGCTTAATCCAATATGAGCTTTCCGGTATCTGTTGCTTGCCTTGTATGACCTGCCGATTTCCGTAAAACTCCTTGAAGGCTGTGACGGACAGATATTTGAGATCCACCTTACCATCACTGTATTTGCGTTCCTCCTGGAGGACCACGGCTTGGCCACCAATCATGACGAGCGCAAACTCACGATTGAACTTCTCAACGACCGAGTCGCCTTGAGGCTTGTATGATGGCGCAGTACGAATAAGTGTTAAGGGGTCAAATGTAAGGCCCGCAGGCATCTCGTCAGCAATGTCCCAACCTTCAGGCAATCCCTCAGGTAGCATCACACGACGAATTGATCGGGCATTTTCCTCGATCAGGATCTCAGCAAGCCATCTTGCCGCCATATCTCCGGGCTCATCAGCATCAGGCCAGATGATAATGTCACGATTGACCAACTGCTTCCAGTTAGCCCGTTTGACGGCTTTACTACCACCTGGCCATGTCATGCAGAGATATTGATCGCCCACGATTTTCTGGGCTGCATCACAGGCCTTCTCGCCCTCGACAATGAGGATGGGTTTATGCTCATCCAGTCGATGCTCATTGTAGAGGCATCGAGGTTCCGCCATCTGTTTCCACCACCAACGATGCTCGCCCTCGTCGGACATGCACCACGTCATGGGCAAGATCTCCTTACGGAGCTTGTCACCATCTTGGTAGTTGAACCGGCAAATGATACCGGCGATCAGGCCTTGGCGGTTTCGATAAACCCAGCTATTGGAGGCCTTGCCATACTTGGGATGGTCCATAGCCGTTGGCGGCGTTGAACCCTTTGGCGCAAATGGCTTGGATGTCCACGTCTTGGTTTTGGCAACCCACAGGCCTCGTTCACGTAACGCACTGATGACGGCGTCTTGTGTGCAGCCAGCATGGCAACGCACAAGGATCTTGCCGTTTTTCTCACTTACTGAAAGTGATGGGCCGTCATCATGATGGGCCGGACACCGGGTATTCCATGATCCATCGCCATTTCGCTTTTCCTTACCGCCCCCGAGACTGACCGCAATCTCTTCGCAGGTTATCTGCTTATTTGACATTATAGACCCTCAGAGCCGTGGCTCAGATATTGTCTTCATGGTCTTCTAGTTTGTGGCGCTTCCCCGGGTAATACAGCAAGGCATGATCACCAAACATTGGGGCATAATAAGCAAAGATCCTCCATGGATCCTGCTTGGTCTTCATCACTCGATCAGCCACAAGCTTGGCAACAAGCTTCTGGAGTTCAGACTCAGTCATAATGGACTTGGCATTTGTGATCAACGCTTCGATGATCTGACGTGCCTGCTTGGGGAACTTGCTCCAGATCTCACGACCTTCAGGCGTCGTCATACGATCGATGCGGATCTTAAATTTGTCGTCGTCATCACCGCTTGAGACGATACCAAGAGTCTTGTCTCCAATGAGTTGGCACACACGCCAAAGCTCATCGGCCACTTCAGTTCGTTTGCTGGAGTGGATCTCGGTGTTCGCGATCAATTCGCCATCACCAATTTCACAAGTCTTGTAGCGCTCAGCAGGTCGGTCATATTGCTCGACCAGATCCACGAGAAACTTGTGAAGCACCGGACCACCGTGGCGATGCACCATCTCTCCGGGGCTGGAGTAGATGTGCTGAGTCCGGGTAGCCTTGGCATATCGGTTCGTCGCAGCATCCATGGTCGGAAACAGGCGAACGTCCGAATAATCCTTGATTTTGTTCTGTGGGAAAAGCACCACGACCCATTGACCTGAGGGTCGCTCCTCATAGGTTTGCATCTCAATCTCCGCTCTGATGGACAGGCAATTTCGGCCTGAATTTTGACATTATACCCATTAACGGGTAAAGTACAATGCAATTTGCAGGCTTGGCGTTCTTTGTGGAAAACGCTCTCTATATACCCTCCCAAATGGACGCAAATTATTTTCGCAAATTTTGAAAATAGCTATGTACATGGGCGGTAGCGCGGCATATAAATAATCATCGCGTCGAACATAACGAGCGACGCAAGAGCGGAGAGAAGATCATGGCAACCAAGACCGAATTGCTCGCTAAGGCGAAACTCTACAACATCACTGGTCGTCACGAGATGACCAAGGACCAGCTCGAGAATGCCGTCTCGGTTCACGAGATGCAGCTGCAGGCTGAGTCGCCGTCCATCACCAAGGACTCCATCAAAAATGTTGTCCGTCGCTATCCGTCGCTTCGTCGGCGTGATCCTGAAGGCAAGGTTCTCCGTCATGGTGTCAACCTGTCTGGCAACCAGCCCTTCAAGCACAAGTTCTACTACCTGAATAAGGCTGTCGGAAATCCGGCGACCTGGACTGATGGATACAAGGAGGCGTTTAATGCCGCCCCGAAGCAGGTGCGTGGTCTCCTTGAGTATCTCGCCTCAGCGAAGATCTTCTCGCCGCGTGATGCCATGATCGGTTCTGATATCGCCGGTTATGCCAAGAACCTTGGCTTCGTGAAGTCCAAGATCGAGGATGACCAGCTTTTCGCCTACTATCGGCGTGCTCTGGAAGTTCTCGGCGTCATCCATGCTGTCGGCGTGTCCGATGAAGAGGGTGATGAGTCTGAGGTTGATGAGTCCGAGGACGAAGAGTCCGACGACGAGGAGTGAGAACAGAGACTCCGGCCCTTTGGGGCCGGAGATCCTCCATGAGCCGAGCCTGAGCCAACTGTAGGCCAGGCCTTGAGCCGACGACGCACGGTCGCCTGTCGGACAACTAAGGAGGCGGAGAATGGGCCGTCACTAATGGGCCTACAATAAGCCAGCTTCATCTGAGGCATAGCCGCTGGCGAATGAATGCTATGTCTCACCCCTCATAGAGGATTTAGCCATGCCTGAAGTCATTAAACCCGGTCATACCTATGCTTTGAAGCAGCTTGATGGTGATGCTTATCATCATCTACAGTTCGTGCAGCGTTCTCCTCACGAACCAAAGCCTGGCACTACTAATCAGGAAGTCTGTCGGGCTCTCATTGATCGCGTGAAATTTCTCGACTCTGAAGTGCCTTGGGATGGTAATGCCCAGATCATCTACCATCTTAGGATGGTGATAGCACTCCACGAAGCCAGAGCAATGTTTCGTCACATCGAGAAACATGACTATGAGATTGAATATGCCAAGCTTGGGTCAGATGGTCATTTTGACCTTGGAGTGACTCATAAATAAACATAAGCTTGGCACACTTTATGGGTGTACAAGCTTTGAGTTCGAGACTACTATCAACCCAGGTAATGAGCAAGGACGCTCTAAACCTTAACCCAGGAGAGTTCCACCATGAAGACCGTCACCCTTCTCAAGGTTCCCGGCGACGAAGTCAAGACCCCGCAGATCCAGGCCATGCTGGCCGTTCTGAACGACACGACCGGTGTCGGCACTGCTACCTCGCTGAGCGATCTCTTCGAGAAGATCGATGCTGACGAGCGCTTCAAGTCCCGCCAGGGCGCCGCCCGCGTCTTCAAGTTCTACACCAAGAAGATGGTTGAGGATGGCCTGATCGCCATCGAGGGCGCCGACGAGAAGCCCGCTAAGGAAGCCGCTGAGGGCGCTGCTGAGAAGCCCAAGCGCGGCAAGAAGGCCAAGGATGTGCCGGCGGATGCGCCGGTTGACGAGACGGCGGCGGCCTGAGCCCCGGAGCGGATGGTCAACCCATTCGTCTCCGCGGTGGGTTGACCGCCCGCGAGGGAGCAGTCATCAGCACGAGCTGAGCGGCTGGAGGGAGGGTCCAAGGCAGAAATGCTTTGGGCCCTCTTTTTATTCATGAATTTCTCATTTAGCTGTTTACTTCTCCGTTGGGACACTCTACAAAGGATCATCAACCACGGAGACACACCATGATCGATCATTACGTCACCCAGGAAGAAGCCATCAAGCTCATCAAGCGTTCTTATCGCGCTGGTGTTACGCATTTTGTTCGCGGCGGAACATTTCTTTACAGCAATGTTGAAGAGCAGAGAGGCTATAACGATATGTCCTGCCTCATCGAGGTTTCTCAAAAATCAGCTCTTAAATTTGTTGGCGATATTTTTGGTCGTGGAGACCATTTCAGTCACTGCAAAATCAAAATTTCACTAACCTGTGATGATGAAGGAAAATATACAGGTCAATGCATTTTTGTTGGATGATAAGAGGGCGCTTCGGCGCCCTTTTTCTTTATCCACAGCCCGGCTACTATTTGAGTTTACTTTAGCTAGATAATCCTCTATTATGGAGATTGTAACGCTTTTCCATCAAAATTGAGGATTTCAGTATGGCCAATGTTCGAGGCAAGAGCATCGACAACACACACCTGTCGATTGATACCGCGGAAGAACGGATTATGATACATCGCGACTATATCGCACACGTTTTCCGTTGGACACACGTGGCCCGCAAACTGGGCACAAGTGGCCGGTATCAGACCGCACGAGTCCTCGACATTGGCTGCGGCGTCGACATGCCCCTTGCCAAGATGCTCTACTCGAACCGTTTCATTGTCGCGGACTACATCGGCCTTGACTACAACAAATCGGCCAAGTTCAAGACGGACATGTTCAGCAAGGGCAAGTTCCCGCTGTCCGCTTATGGCTCCGTCGACTTCGCCTCCAAGCAGGTGCTTGTCCGTCAGCCCGAGATCATCGATGACACCGTCAAGCCGGTTCTCTATATCGACGGCGATGTCGAAGAAGGCGAGCACGATCTCCCGAACATCATTACCTGCTTTGAAGTGCTTGAGCATGTAGAGCCGAGCCATGCTCGGGCCATGCTCAACAAGATGGGCTTCATCATGGAGCAGACCAAGGCCCATCATGGTGAGGACTCTGTCGCGTTTATCTCAACGCCTTGCTATGACTCGTCCGTTGGCGCCGCCGATAACCATGTCAACGAGATGAAGCGTGATGCACTCGGCGCGATGATCGAGGATCTTGGCTTCGAGATTGCCGAGAATTATGGCACGTTCGCCTCTATACGAGATTACCGGGACGTAATGTTCAAGGAGATCCCCGGCAGTAAGGAGGTGTATGAACGCCTCTACAAGTACTACGATACCAATGTTCTGGCGACCATCTTTGCTCCATTGATGCCGGCCTATGCCCGCAACAATATCTGGATCTTGAAACTTGCCAAGGACAATTACGCCCGAAAGTTCAAGCCCTTGTCTGAGGTTTCCAAGCCTTGGACAAGTTCTGAGAAGTGGGAGCAGCTTGCCTCCTATGAAGGTTACCCGCAGCACAACAACTAAGGATTGCATCCATGTCTGATAATGATCCGTGGCATCCTGACGTTTCTCCAATAAATCTCAAGCATCTGGGAAAATTGTTAGAAGAACTTAACGAATGTGGTTCAGCTGCTGCGAGATGCATGATCCAAGGCATTGATGAACGGGATCCAGAGACAGGTAAAATAAATCATGTTTGGTTATCAGAAGAAATGGCCGACGTTCTAGCAAATATAGAGCTGAACATAGATCATTTTGGACTCGATAGACAAGCGATCATGGATAGAGCGAAATCAAAAGCTATGCGTTTGAAAACCTGGCATCAACAATTAAAGTAACAGGAGACTATCATGAGCGAAGAGAGGGATATCTACATAGAAGCGATGACGGCGCCTTACGGCAAACCCTTTGACCCTGTCAAGGACATCGAGGAATTTCACAAGAAGTTTGGTCTCGAGTACGACGGAAAACCCCGGAGTCTTGAGCCCGAACTCTCGAGGTTCCGTCGCGACTTCATGAAGGAGGAGCTGCGGGAGTACGAGGACCACGCTGTCAGCCTCCAGTTCGAGTTGGGACTGGAGAAGCTTGACCAAGAGAAAGTGGCCAAGCACCTTGAGGAAATGCTTGACGGTCTCGTTGACTTAGTGTACGTTGTATTGGGCACTTCACACATTCATGGCTTTGATTTCAAGGAAGCCTGGCATCGTGTGCATGCCGCCAATATGGCCAAGGTGCGGGTTGCAAAGATCTCTGACAGCAAGCGTGGCTCGGCCTACGATGTGGTCAAACCCGAAGGATGGACTGCCCCCGATCACAGTGACCTGGTGAAAGACAATGTCCACGCCAATCAAAACTGAAGACTCGGCTTTTCTGTGCCAATGCAACCGTAAGTCTGAGTCAGCCCATGAAGAAGTTCTCACTGAAATTGTGGAGCAGATGTTTAAGGCTTTGGGCCTTTTAGCTGGGTCATATTTTCTTTGCGACAGAGCAGCATTAGTCGTGACGGCACGATTGGCGTCTAAGGTAATGCAGACATGCGACGCAGAAAAGCGCGCCAAATATGAGGAGCATTATATGCTTCTCTTGGAAACTGAATTCGGGACGGAACGAACGAAACGATGAGTGCTATAAAACGATTTAACGATCCATTATCTGATGAAGACTTGTATTGGCTTGGTTATCTTCAAGCTGACGGTCACATATCATCAAATGGAACCTTGTATTTTGCTCAGAAACACAAGGAGCCCGTTGAAGCGTTTGCTCATTATATTGGAAAAGATAACGTAGCGCACGCAGTAAAATCAAGTACCTATGGAATTCAAGAAGTGTTTTCCATAGGTACTTCTCAACCCAATCTAATAAAATTAGGTCTTAAGAATGAAATCAGAGATGATATCTATATAAGTAAGCATTTTTGGAGAGGAATGATAGATGGAGATGGTTGTATAGTAGCTTATGATAATGCAGGTCCTCATATGAATTTATGTGGGAGAAAAGAAGACATAGATAAATTCAGGGATTTTGTAGAAAATCTTGGATTAAAATCACCTACCATTGTTCCTAGAAAAACCATACTATACGCTAGATTAGCGGGTGAAACGGCAGCTTATTTACTATGGTTTTTGTATTATAATCAGTTTAGCAGTTTAAAATACAAGAAAGACAGAGCTATAAAGGCTATGGCTTGGCGAGCTAAGTATCCACTTAAATCGTCTCTATCTTCAGAGCTAAGAGAGGAAATGAACAAATGCATCCAATAATCTGCGTGGAAGGTCCAGATGGAAGTGGCAAAACAACGCTCTGTAATAAATTAGCTGAATATTTTGGAAACTCAAAATATATTCATTTAACATATAGATTTAAAGATCGTATGTTTGATTACCACACAGCAGCAATTGAACTTTGTCTTAAGTATGCTCAACACCAACCAGTCATTCTGGATCGTTGGTGGGCTTCAGAAAAGATCTATGCAGATGTGTTTCGAGGAGGCAGCAAATGGCCTCTCGGTGGTCGCATGCTTGATCGGGTCGGGTTGAAACATGGTGTGACCTATGTCTTCTGTATCCCGTCGGATCAGAAGGCATATTATGAGCGCTTCGAGAAACTCAAGGAGTCTCGTGATGAAATGTACACCACCATGCAAGGTGTATATGATGGGTATGCCGAACTCTACAAGTCGCTTGGGCCGAGATTTGATGCTGTCCACTACGACCTTGACACCCATGGAAGATTTCTCGATGATTACTGTCGGTGGCTGCTTGATCATGCCTTTTCTGTCACCGATCTTGTCGCCCCAGAGTGGGAAGATCCCAAGAACAGGCTTGTAGCCGGCAATAGCTGGAAGCCCAAGATACTGTTGGTGGGTGACCAGAGCAATCCTAAGACCCGTCGTGAGGTGTGGCCATTCTTCGAGTATGGCAATAGCTCACTGTGGATCACTAATGCCCTAGCTGAATTGGGTATCGGTGAAGACAAACTTGCGTGGGCAAATGCTCATGCTCCTGAGGGTATTCAAGTTCCACTTGACAGATATGTTGACGAACTTCAACCATCTTCAGTTGTAGCCCTTGGTCACAGTGCTTCTGCTGCACTTAATCGTTTCCAAATCGATCATGACATGATAAAACATCCTCAGTGGTATCGTCGGTTTGCTCCCAAAGAGCTAGACGATCTTATGTTCTTGAAAGGACTCGCCAGTGTTTAAGCCAGCCTACACTGCCAACCAAGCCTGGCTGTCTGTTGCCAGTGACATCGTCAAGTATGGCAACAAGACGGCGCCCCGTGGACTGCCCTGTCTCGAGATGATGGGATATCAGTCCAAGGTCAATATGGCTTACCCCATTATGACCATGCCTTTCCGAAAGATTGGCTACAAGTTCATGGCAGCGGAGGCTGCCTGGATCCTGTCTGGAGACAACAAGGTCGATCAGATTGCTCCATTCAGCAAAGAGATCTCCAAGTTCAGTGATGATGGTATCAGGTTCTTTGGGTCTTACGGACCTAAGATCGTTGACCAGATTGCCGGTGTTGCACGAGCTTTGGTAGAGGATCCAAGCAGTCGTCAAGCCGTCATCAATATCTGGCGTGAGAACCCACCCAAGACCAAGGATGTACCTTGCACTATCTCTGTTCAGTGGCTCATTCGAGATGGTGTGCTTTATTGCTTTGACACCATGCGGTCGTCTGATGCCTACCTTGGCTGGCCTTATGACATCTTTAACTTCTCGATGTTGTCGGGGTATTTGGCGCTTTATCTTCGCCACCTTGGTCTCACTGTGAAGTTGGGCAACATCACGTTGACGGCAGGTTCTCAGCATCTGTATGAGTCAAACCTTGAGAAGGTCAAGCTCATTCTTGCCGATGATTTCATGCCAGCGGCATATCCCGCCTTTGATCCGCTGGACTGGTTTGGTGAACCTGAGCATCTGATCCATTGGCTTTGGGGTCACGCCAAAGGTGATGGTGTTGTGGAGGGCTTTCGTCTTGCAGCGAATGCATAATGATGAGATCTTTATGTCGCAAGCCATTATCGCCGGAGCAGGTTCAACCTGCTTTCGGCGTATGGTCGGCTGTGTCCTGACCAATCATCTTAACCACATCATTGGTGTGGGTAGGAATGGAGTGCCAAGAGGTGTTAGACATTGTATTGATCATAAGTGTCCTGGTGCTGATCTGCCTTCTGGTAGTGGATTGGATGCTTGTCTAGCTTCTCATGCTGAGATGAATGCCCTTGTGCAATGCCATGATGTCGAAGATATTAGGACATGTTATTGCACAGCCTCGCCATGCATGCAATGCATCAAGTCGCTACTGAATACAGGTTGTGAACGGATTGTGTTTCTTGAAGAATATCCACACAACGAGTCTAAGGTGTTATGGCTTGGTGCACAAGGCAAAAGAAGAACTTGGGAACATTTTCAATCTCAATTCACCATTGAATTGATGGAACGAATTAAGCAAGAGCGGATGAAAACCTGATGCGTAGACCCGGAAGACGTGGATCCAAAACCATCAGTGACGTAAACCAACTTCCTATGTTTACACCTGATAAGACTTGGCAGGTACCCACTGACTCTACGCAGTGGCCTGACTTCTCTAGGTCCGAATATATCGGCATCGACGTTGAAACAAACGACCCAAACCTTGACAAACAAGGTCCGGGTTTTATTCGTGGAGATGCTGAAGTCATTGGCATCTCAATGGCTGATGAAAACAGCCGTAAGATATATCTGCCATTTGGCCATGTCTCGGGAAACCTTGACAAGAGCCAAGTCGTGTCATATATCAAGCATCATCTCAAAGATGCAAGGCAGCCGAAATGCGGCGCAAATCTTACCTATGAACTTGAAGCGTTAAACTCACTTGATATCCCGATCTTTGGTGATCTCTGTGATATTCAGGTCGCGGAGCCATTGCTCAATGAAGAAAAGGCTGATGGTTATAGCCTTGATGTGCTTTCTAAAGATTACCTAGGATACGGCAAGAATGAAGCAAAGCTTCGAGAAGCCGCAGCCTGTTATGGAGCGGATCCAAAAAAGCATATGAAGTATTTGCCATCAGAATACGTTGGTGAATATGCTGAAGATGACGCTGAAAACCCAGTCATGATCTTCCTTGAGCAAGAACAGGCTCTAAAGGCTGATGAAGTCTGGGACATCTTCTTGTTGGAGCAGCAGCTTCAGCCTATTCTATTCAAAATGCGCCTTCGTGGAATTAGAGTAGATTTGGACCGTGCTGAGCAACTCAGCAACGAGATGAAATCTGCTGAGGACTCAATCTATGATGTCCTCGCCGATATGGCTGGATACCGGATCAATCTCGGCTCTAACAAACACCTTATAGCAGCTCTCCAAGCTCGTGGTCTAGAACTTCCCACGACCGGCACCATCAATCAGAAAACTGGTGAGTACAATCTATCGGTCAATGGTGATTGGCTTGAAATTCAGACTGATCCATTTTGTCTGCAACTCAACGAATGGCGTACACTTCATAAGATCCGGTGCGACTTCGTTGAGGGCATGATCCTTGAGAAGAATGTCAAAGGTCGTCTTCATCCTAATTGGCATCAATTACGTGCCATGGAAGAAGATGAAGATGGTGGCAAGAGCAAAGGCACTCGTTCAGGTCGTATTGCGTCATCTAAGCCAAATCTCACAAACATTCCGACGCGTTCACCTTTGTGGGGCAAAAAGGTCCGGTCTCTATTCATACCAGACGAAGGTGGAAAGTGGGGCAAGTGGGACTATAGCCAGCAAGAACCTCGGATCCTCTTGCATTACGCCTATTTGCTAGATTTACCAGGTGCAGCCGAGGCTCGACAGAAGTATCTCGACAATCCCAAGATTGACTATCACCAGATGACGGCTGATCTTGTCAAGGACAAGTCAGGTAAAGATATCGGTCGGCGCAATGCCAAGGACATTAACCTTGGATCTGCTTACGGTATGGGCAAGGCTAAGCTTGCCAAGAAATTGAACCTCACAAGAAAGGTCGCGGACGAGATCTTTAGAGCCTACCATGACGGTGTGCCCTACGTCAAGAAGCTCGAAGAGAAGTGTATGGAGATGGTCGCCAAGCGTGGATGGATCATGACCATTCTCGGTCGTAAGCGACGGTTCAGCATGTGGGAGAAGTCATATTCTCCCGACAAACATGACAATGCCTTCATTTGGAATAAACCCGTTCCCACATATGAAGAAGCTTGTGAGAAGTGGGGTGCTGAGAATGTGGCCCGTGCCATGGTACACAAGGCATTGAATGCTTTGGTCCAAGGTTCCGCCGCCGATCAGATTAAGAAGTGCATCATTCTTCTTGATGGTGAGGGTCTTACTCCCCAAGTACAAGTGTACGACGAGCTCGGTAGAACCGTTTTCAGTGATCATGAGTTAATCAGGACCCAAGAGATCATGGAGCACGCTATTGAGACGACCATTCCATTTGATGCTTCACCTGATTTTGGATCCAGTTGGGGAGAGGTTGTTCCTCATGTCACAGGTCTATTCTGACGCACAGATAGTTAAAGCCAACGGAGCTGAATTCTTCTACATTTATTATAAAGATGGAAGAATAGGGCAAGGTTGTCATGAAATGTGTGTCGCTGTAAAAGAAGGCAAGATGGAAGATTACTTGCGAAAATGCCGACAGGAACGTGAATACCTAGGCATTGGGCGTGAGCGTGAAGTAAAGACTAAAGTTGCAGCCAAAGTAAAGCCCCAGAAACCTGTTCAACTGAGTCTATTCTAATGAACGAAACCGAATTCTATCGCAATCATGTCAGGAAGAAACTTCTACTCTGGGGTGATCACTCACGAGTAGAGAATACAACCGAGTCAGGGACCCCTGATATCTCTTATGCTATCAAGGGAAAGCAGGGCTGGATAGAGACTAAGGTTATTCGCAAAGCTGAAATGAAGTTTGAGACATTTCAGTTGGCTTGGCTTAAGAAGAGAGCTCGACATGCTGAGTACAAGAATTTATGGGTTCTTGCGCTTGACATTAATGTGGTGATGCTTTACAATGTCCAAACCTTGCTAGAAAGTCAAAGACATATGTACAAGGATTGGATAGTTGTTGATGTCACATCTATTAAGCCCCGCGCCATTAACAACCTTGCAAATCACGAATGGACTGATATCTATAATGCAATACTTAGCGAACAATAGATCAAGCATTGGCTAATTCTCTAATGTACTGTTTTGATCTATGTGTCTATATTGAATATCAGAGAGGAGACTTTTAAGTGCCTAAAGTCTACGTCATTCAAGAACAGCCCAATCATGACTTGGCTCCGGCCATGTCGTTTGGTGATATTGTCACCCTTTTACCACCAGGTGATACTAATTTCTCGTATGAGTTTACTGTAGACAAACTCCGAGAAGACCTTGGTAACATAGCACTCGAAGATTATCTCCTATTAACTGGAGATCCTGTGGCCATCGGTCTAGCCACATCTATCGTTTCAGAATATCTTGGTGGACACCTGCAACTCCTTAAGTGGATGAGGCGCGAACGTGTTTATCTACCCATCAAGATACGAGTCAATTAACCAGAGAGGATAGACATGGACGACGTTCTCCAAGCAGCCCTTGCCGACTCAGCGAACATCAAGACTGATGACGCTTCACTGATGTCTATCTCTAATTTGGCTTTGCGACAACTCTCGTTAGCTGGTCAGATTGAAGAGGCCGAAGAAGCTCTTAAAGAGCTAAACGCCAAATTTCGTCAGATTTCTGAAGTTGATCTTCCCAATGCCATGCTTGAGCTTGGTATGCGTAGCTTCAAGCTGGAAGATGGCGCCTCAATCTCGGTTGAGAAGTTCTATGGCGCTTCGATCAAAGTTGAGAACCGCCCGCTGGCTTACAAGTGGCTCGAAGACAATGGCCATGGGCCACTCATCAAGACAGATGTCACGGTCCCATTTGGCAAGGGTGAAGAAGCTCGTAAAGACGCCAAAGATCTTATGGACAGTCTCAAGGAAGAAGGCTTTGATGTCTCCCTTGAAGAGTCCGTGCATCATTCTACACTGAAAGCCTGGGCCAAGGAACAGATTGAGTCTGGCACAGCGCTTCCTGATCTATTCACGGTATTTGTTGGAGAAAAGGCTAAGATCACCCTTCCAAAGGTGAAGAAGAAAGCCTGATCTCGACGAAGGTGGTGTGACGCTAACCACAAACAATCAGCGTTTAATCATGGAGAATACCAATGGCTGCGAAGACTGAAGTTACGAAGACAGAGACCAAGGCTCTTGTGCTTCCTGAGGGAATGAACCTTGCCGATCTACAAAGGGACGCTGGAGCGGGCGTTTCTCAGATGGACTCGGGAGACGTTGCTCTTCCGTATATTGCCATTCTCCAGGGGCTCTCGCCTCAGGTTAACCCTGGTGCTCCTCAGTATATCGAGGGTGCTCAGGCCTCTATGTTCTTCAACAACGTCTCTCTTGAAACCTTTGAGGCGCGCAAGGAAGGGATCATCTTTGTCAACTGTGCCTATGAGCGTAAGCTTGTGGAGTGGGTTGATCGAGACAAGGGCGGTGGCTGGGTTGCAGAATATCCGATTGACTCGGACATTCGTCAGCAGGCCAAGCCCAACGATCGCAAGCAGCCTATCCTTCCCAATGGCAATCTGTTGATTGAGACTGCCTACCACTACGGTCTTTACAAGGATCCGGAGACTAACGCCTGGGGTCAGTGCGTTACGACTCTGAAGTCGACAGGCCTCAAGGTCAATCGTCGGTGGAACAACGAGCTTCTCACGACCCGTATTCCGGGGACCGAGATGATCGCTCCTCGTTGGCTTTATGCCTATCGTCTTCGGACGGTGCTTGAGCAGAAGGCCAACAATTCTTGGTGGCAGTTGTCCATCGAAAAGGGAGACATCGTCAACAAGGCTGTCTATGATCAGGCCAAGATGTTCCATCAGTTGATCGAAGCGGGTGATGTCAAGCGTTCCGCGGAACCGACCACTGGTGATGTTGGTGTTGCGTCTGGTGGTGGCGATGGAATGGATGATAACATTCCGTTCTAGTAGACGGCTCAATATCGAGTAGACTTGTGAGCCGACGGATGCAAAAGTGTCCGTCGGCTTATTCTTTTGAGTCAGATGTAGAATTTAACGGATAATCCGGATTGACTTGTCTATATAAGGTATACCGGTAGATATCCACCGATTACACAGGATCCACGAAATGACTGAGAAGTACGAGTTTAAGACTCAACCTTTCTATGAAAACCAACTCAAAGTCTTTGAAGAAACCAAGGACAAAAAGGCTTGGGCTTATTTCATTGAGATGGGTCTCGGCAAGTCATGGATCGCTATCAATACCTTTGGGTATCTATTTGAGAATGATATGATTGACGCAGTTGTAATTACCGCCAAGAAAGGTGAGTATGCCAACTGGACTCGATATGAGATCCCAGCACATCTACCTGATCGCATCAAGCGAGAGACAGTGCTCTTTTCATCTTTGAAGGCAAGCAGTGTTGCTTTCAAGAATGCAATGAAATCTCTAACTAGAACTGGCCGCGATAGATTGCCCATTCTGGTCGTTAACATCGAGTCATTGGCTTTTGGTGGAAGCAAAGTCCTAGAGCAGTTTTATAAAGCACACAAGCGTGTGATGCTTATTGTTGACGAGTCAACCTGTGTAAAGCACTACGACTCCAAACGAAGCAAAGAAGCTTATGTCTGGGCTTTCAAGAGCGCCTACAAGCGGATCATGACTGGTACGGCTGTAACCCAGGCGCCTATGGACTTGTGGGGACAGTCAATGGTGCTTGGCAAAGGATTGCTTGGTTTTAGTAGTTACTTTGCCTTCCGTAATAATTATTGTGTTGTAGAGATCGAATACTTGGGATCCAGGAGTTTTCAGAGGGTGGTGGGCTACAGGAACCTAGAAGACCTGGCCCAGAAGGTTAAGACCTTCTCACATCAACTGCTTAAGGATCAATGTCTAGATCTTCCACCAAAGATCTACACTCAGAGAGTTGTGCCTCTCACACCTAAACAGGAAGCTTTATATACTCAGTTGAAGAATGAAGCTATTCTTGAGCTGGAAGGCAAAGAGATTGAAGTCATCAATGTGTTGTCTCAAATCACTAAACTGCATCAAATTGTCTGTGGACAGCTTAAGATTGGTGATGATCAATACGCTTCAATTGAGAATGAGCGACTTTCAACCTTGCTAGATATTCTCGAAGACTATGAAGGTAAGGTAATCATCTGGGCGACATATCGCCAGACTCTCAAAGACGTCGCCAAAATACTCCGGGACAAATTTGGTCATGGCTCAGTGTCCGAATATCATGGAGGAGCATCAACAGCTGAGAAGGATGATGGTGTCTTTAGGTTCAAAGGCTGGAGACCCATTCTTGATGCAAATCATCAGGTCATTGGCAAAGAAACTTGTTTACAAGAGAACCAGTCGCGGTTTATGGTAGCTAATCCTCAATCAGGAGGATATGGCAACACATGGACTGAAGCCAATTTGGTGATTTACTACTCTAATGGCTACAACTTGGAACATAGGTTGCAGTCTGAAGATAGGGCACACCGTATTGGACAGACCAAGCCAGTGACGTATATCGACCTAGTGACTCCTGACACTGTGGATGAGCGCATCATGGAAGTGCTCAGGAATAAGAAGAGCATGTCTGATTTGATTATGAGTCGTCCAGTGAGAAGCTGGTTTTAACAGGAGAGTTTCATGTCTGGAACTATAATAGTTTTAGCGGTTCTGTCCGCTATCATGACAGTCTGGGACTCAAGGATTGGAGGATCGTCTGATGCCTGATGAAGGGAATTATGGCGCGCATCCGCGAGCCGACATGCCAGAACCTAGCGAGGTCGAGGCGCTGCGGGCGCGGGTTGCTGAGTTGGAGGGGGCGCTGGACAGCGTCTACACCTATTGCAACGATACACTTTCTGGTCGCGCAGACGGCGGCCCTGATGACCGGGCATGGCAACGTGAAGCTGTCATCCGCGCACGCGATCTGGCTCGGCCTTTTGTCCGCCCCGAGATCGAAGCCAGTATCCGCGCTCGCGCCGCCCTCGAACCCCGCCCCCTCCTCCCCGATACCCACAAAACCAATGAGGCGAGCCGATGATCGGACCTGACGGATGGAAGCTCGTGCCGGTCAATCCCACTCTTGAGATGCTTCAAGCAGGTGTGAGGTCCACATGGCACGACCGGAACGACGAGAAGGAGCACTATGCCGCCATGCTCGCCGCAGCGCCTGTCTGCCCCGCGACTGATCCCGTCCCAAATCCCCTCGTAGGCGATGAGGTCGAGGCGGTGGCGTTCCCTGCCTACGGAGAGATGCCGTTCGCTGATCTCGGGGCAGCGGTCAAGGCGGCGCAGTTTGGCGAGTTGCAGCCGTATCCTTTCGACCCTGAATTTTACCCGGGTCATCAGATCGTAGGTACGATTAACTTCAATTCGCTCAACCGTATTGTGACGTGGTTCGTCAAACGCGCCACCACCGCCAAGCTCACCTCAAAGACAGAGGCGCGCGAGAAGGCGGAGCGGCGGGTTGAGGAGTTGGAGAGCCGTTACGAGGACTGGAAGCCCATTGGCGAGATGCCCCACGAGAGCCAGATCCATCGCGGGGTACTGTTCAATTTCTATCGAGATGACGAGGACGGCACCTTCTGGAACGGAACATGGTCGCAGCGCCGCGACGCCGATATCTGGTGCAGTGTGGTTACGGCGTCGCTGAATGGCAAAGCCCATGCCGCTCTCGTGCTCGCGGATGCCACATCAAAAGGCCATCAGCCATGATAGACGAGAAGGCTCTGGAAGCGGCGTGCAAAGAGGCTTGGGATGTTTCGTCATCCTGGGATGACCCAAGCGGGATGGCCGGCATGATTCAGTGGGCCGGCGCCTCCCCCGCGACAGCCCGCAGAGTGCGCGGAGCAACACGGGCCGCCATCCTCGCCTACGAGGCCGCCAAGCCCGTCGCGAGCACGAGCGGGGAGATGGTCAAGAGGCTGCGTCGCGCTATGCGATCGTCCGCCGCAACATGGGAAACAGCGCCGGTTGCCAAAACGCTCCTGCACGAAGCCGCCTCCCGCCTCGAAGCGCTGGAAGCCCTTGTCGCAGAGAAGGCGGCAGAAAAACCTGGAACATATTTCGCTAACTTGTTAGGTCATGAGTGGATTGGTCCTGATGGTATCAGATACAGTCCAACAAAGTCTAAATCTCCCGATGTAGAATTTTGAGACAAAAAAATGGCCCGCCCCTCAATTAAGAAGGGCGGGCCATTACTTATCTGACGAATTGTCTCTAATTTGTCGTTTGTTCTGTGGTCCATTTTCCACAGCACGTCGCAAAACATCCATTTCTGAATGATGACTTTCACGAAGCTGGTCAAGTTTGCTGTTTGTCTCAGCAATCTCTACACGAATATCTCCCATGGTTCCAAGAATGCTCCTAAGCAATTCTACCATACCAGCGAGCATTCCAACCATGCCATTAGCCAGAACAGTCAGCCCAAGAGGATCGTGTCCTGGAGGTGCTATATGTCCTGTCTTCTTGTTGTCTCCGGCGGCCTTAAGAGTCATATACACACCGACAATAACCACGAGAGCTCCAGCCGCCAACTGAAGAACTGGATAATTGTTTAGAATGTCAGCGTTTGCGATAGCCGCCATCTTTTACAGCCCTGTAGACGGAGAGTAATTCTCCCAAAATAAGTACCCCGAAAATGGGCACGACAAGCGACGCGTTTCCTGTGATGATACTCCCAACTGCTATAGGTAGAGCAAGGTTCATCCAGCAAAGAGCTCCTACAAAGGAACCCACATAACGCATCAGTGGGCCATAAACTGGCAGTCTTCCGTTTGCATATAACGCTACACAACGCATTGTGCCGACAATACCAAATAAGCAGGCAAAAAACTCTTCTCCCATCCATGAAATGATGCGATAGTCTCCCCGGCTGAGAGTATCACCGGGGAGCGCGAAGGTTAGGGACAATAGCAGCATTCCAAATGCCATCATCCACTCGAACAGCCTATTGGAGCTGTACGGTCCAGCAGGAGCCGAAACTAACACGTTCAACTTTTCGCCACAACCGTGGGATCAGGAATACGAGCCGCCATATCGGGCGTGGTCTCAATCTTCTTCACTTCAGGCAAAGCCGCAGCACTTGCGACAAGACCATCTTTGCGTCGGACGTAGAGACCCCAAACAGTGGGAATAAGCCACATGATTGCCCCAACAAACGTGGGGATCATTGACTCGTCAATGAGACCCTTTCCAGCTACGGCGGTGCCTACAGTCTGCAGAGCAGTGCGCAATCCACTCTTAAATTGCTCATTGTTCCAGAGAGACTCGAAGATATTCTGAGGAGCTGATCCATCAGTGTTCTGAGAATTCAAAGTCATTAGATAGATCCTCCAGAGGCTGGCACTGTTTTCTGGACGGCAATCGCAGCTTCATAAGCTTTGATTGCAGTGGTGAGTGCAGCCTGAACTGCAGTCAAGTCTTCAGAAGGCGGAGAGAGACAAACACCGTCAATTGCTGCAGAAGCAATCTGGGCGGCTTTGCGCTGTTTCTCAGGAGCAAGCATCACACCAGCTGCTGCAAGCAGGCGTAGTGAGTCACACTTGGCATACAACTGATCAAGTGATTTCTGGATCTTTGGATCAGCGCTGGTCTTGCCAATCACCTGACCAGCTCCAGCTGCAATCTGACCCCATCCCTGGGCGGAAGTCTGACTCAACTGGTACTGACATCCACCAACCAGAGTAGCGGCAGTCAAGGCGAAAATGATAGAGATTTTTTTCAGCATGATTGTTTCCTGTCAGAGAAGAGCAGCAACAGAACGCCGCAGAAGATCGCCGCAAGCTTTAGCTCCGACGACAGAAGGATTGAATGCGAGACGAGTGATATCCCACTTTCCTCTTTGCTTGATGCCCAATGTTCCCTGAACTTCTGCGTGGGTCAAAACCGTGCGATCAGTTACGGGAATACCGTATTGCTTGCAAAGATCAGCAACTCCACTGATCATAGCATCCCACTGCTCTTTGGTCATTGGCGCAGAACCCACTTTAAATGGGCTTTCGATGGCTCCAGCCATGCAACACATGGAAACACCAATAGAACCTGTGTTGCAGTTCAAAGTATGAGCTGCGTAACCTGACTTGGCTCCATCAGCGTCATTCTTGTCAATCGTCGGAATGCCACGAATTGCTGTACCGTCAAACTCCCATAAAATGTGGTAGTGTTCGCGGTCAGTTTTCGAAGCCTGATGAGATCCCGCCGTCCAATGAATGATGACACGATCAATGTCGGCTTTAGGCATCCAGGCTTTTGGAATAGACGACTTGCCCACAGGATTTACCTGAACTTTAGGTTCTTCCTCAGCGAACAAGGCCTCAAGAGTCAGAGGACCAGCAACTCCGTCCACATATAGACCAACGGAGTGCTGAAAATCCTTGGTGGCTTGGACAGTGTTCTTGCCCATCTTACCATCGACACCATGAGGATCAAAGTTACGATCAAGCAAAGCTTGCTGGATCTGCTCAATCGATTTCTTCATCGTCTATCCTATCGGTTCATGTGTGGGCTGGTGATCAATTCAGGATCAAGCCTTGCACCTGTTCCTGTCATCAAGAACATTGGAGTATCAGCATTAAACGGTGCCATTAAGGCGTTGCCGTCTGCCATCAATGCTCCACCTTTACATGCTCCATCGACATAGCTGCCAGGTGGAAAATGCACCATATTATTGTTCGTGTCGATGATAACGCAACGGCCCGAACGATAAGGTATCAGAGCATCACGAGAGTCTGCCAACCAAACACCGCCGTTGAAGTTAGAAACGTTCAGAGTTCCGGTGACTCCAGGGAACGGCGTGACTGTGTCTGAGACAAAATCGTAGATGACTGGACGATCGTGTTTGTGAGGATAGAGCAGCACTTTTATACTGGTTAGTAGGCGTCCATTCCAGAAGCTCTCATTACCCGGAAATTTACCTGGGGCTCCAAGTGTCGCGATCCCCGAGACAGGATCAAAGATCATTGCTCGAGTCTCGTTATAGGGAATAAATAGCAGCTTTCCATCGGGCAGAGGGATTGGTGCGCCGCCATAAGCGTAATCTACGATAGAAAGATCCTGGTTTGACAGACGCCATTGGCTTCCCGCCATAGCATTCTCGTCGTAAATTCCGATCCTCTTACTTTGGTGTGGACTGGCATAGGCAATGCCACCTTTAGCTGTAGCCATACCGCTCCACTTGTTCAGGCCTGAGAGCCCTGTCTTAAGGGTCTCAATCTGCTCAGTAAGTGGGTTGTATGCTAGGAGTCTATCCTGCGAGTAAGGACACATCAGGATGCGACTAGAGCGCAACAACACACCGTTGCTCTGACCAGAAGGAACTGGCCCGTCGATCGATGGAATGGGAGTAAAACGCCTGGTGGATGCCCTGTAGATAAAGCCCGTGCTGCGATTGAATGGAACGATGAGAAACGAGTCACCGTCCGCCATCGCTGTCACATCGCAATAGGAATGATTGCCATAACCACCCGGATAGATTGATTGATCAGCAGGAACTTTTTGACCTGTTGGGCGAGGAAGAAGCAACAACCGCTGTTGCAATTGCAAACGACGAGCCAAAAAATCTACACAGCCTGAGTCAAACTGACCATCAGAAAGCCATCCAGGAAAATGACCATCTCCCGCTGGACCCTGAGGACCTTCATCCCCAGGATCACCTTTTGCAATTCCAGAAGTGACTGCGGCAACAGCCTGAACCACTTGGGCTTGAATGAGCTCATCAATTGTGGTCACGTTAGCCGACCTTTCTGATCTCACAAATCGTATAGGTCTCAGGCCCAGTGCCACCAATATAAACACTGCCTAGACCAAAACCAACGCCTGGATTGAAGCCCGTTGAATTCTGCTCTCCGATATGCTGGATCTCAAAAGTCTTGGGTGCAGTCAAGGCAATACGGCCAACAAGCAATGAACGCGTAGCCAGCTGATCAGTGTTTGTATTCTGGGTGGTTTGTTCAGATGTACCTGTGAAAGCTGTAGTGCCATCGGTGATATTCTGAAGACGCGTCTTGTGACTATTGACCGCAACTGCAGGGGCAGAAGCAGAAAGGATCCAGACACCTACACCCAACGTAATCTGATTTGAGGCCAAAGTCACAAGACCTGATCCAACAAGTCCGTTGGGATCTGCGACAATAGTGTTCAGAGTACGAGTGCGCCAAGCACCGGCTAGGAAGTCACCACCATCTGTACCAGCAGGTTTTTGGTCAGCGATGATGATAAAGTTGTTGAGCGCGACATTGATCGCTGCTTGATCTGCCCCAGATAGAATGCGAACATTCGTGCCATCATAGATCAACTCAAGCAAAGCGCCTGTACGCCAAGCTGCGATAGGCAAATCAGTCCCGTCAGACTGCTTAAGAGTCTTAACTCCCAAACCGCCGATATTGATAGTTGGATTTGCTGCGGTATTTGAAGAGGCCGTAATAACGACCAGTGGAACTCCAGTCAATTCTGACCAAGCACCAGGCGCAGGGTCAATTCCAACTGTAAGAGCGTTAGCTGTTCCAGAAACCACGCCCAAGTAATTTAGATCTTGACGACGAATTGCAGTTTCAAATCTTGCATAGAGCTCTGCAAGATCACCATCGTCAAGAGCATCTTCACCAGAATGATCAGCAACAAACTGGCCAATAATGTAAGCCATCACAGATGACTGACGCCAAGCCTTGTTCAACTGAGCGCTAAGCGCTGTGCCTGCGACAAAACCTGAGGAACGCGCGCCAAGAGCAGCATAGGCGGCCTGAGACATGACATTGGCACCACCCGCGGTGCCGAAAGGAAGAAAGTCGTTCGCCATGTTGATCAGGGTCCTGTGAAGTATTCAGGGGGAACACCCCAAGCTCCAGAGTCGAAGCCAGAGATGAATTCGTTATCAACATCGAAACCAAACATAGGTCCAGGTTCGCTCGTGATCACGTAGTTCGCTAGGACACCCTCGGGCTTAACCGGTATGTATCCTTGAGACAACAGCACAATAAATAGAAGTGAAGGCAGCGTGCCTGACACTCCAAATGTCATTGTCATGTCTTGGTTATCAACGATAAACAGCTTTGTATCTCCGTTAGGAAATACAATATCTAGAACTCGCCTCGCGTCTGGCAAGGTTCCGTCCCAATGGTTTGCTGCTATCTTAGCTCGAAGCAAGGTTCTATAGGTTTCGTCATCTAGACGAGTAACACCTGCATCTGAGTCGTATGGACCTTTCCAAACACCTGCATCAAACCCTCGAAGATCATCGTCAAAGGTAAAGTAGACATTTGGAATAGGTACCCGAATAAAACGCGATCGACCTACCCATTCACCGACAACATCAAGCTGAACACCTACAGCCACATCGAGATCAAAGTCAAGAGGTAGATGCTGAGTAAATGTTTGCTGAGCTGCAGGAGGTTCAAGTAGTGAAACCATCATAGCCGAGAATTTAGGACGACCACGATGATAACTCGTGATAAGATCCATGTATCTATCAGCTGTGATTACTTCAAATGGATCAGGAGTTGGAGTAACTGCTGTTCCATTATCTGCTGTCACCCAAGTGGCGTCCGCCGTGGGATCTAGCGAGTCGCCAGTTGGCCATGTCATGCGAATGCCTTTAGCACAAGCTTGAAGTTTGCGTTGGTCAAAAGCAGGTCAGCTCCAGGTGTTCCAGGAGTAGGGTCAAGAACCTGAAATACGTTGGTTGCATTACCCATGGTATATTTCAAATTGGTGGCGTCCATGGTTAGACCAACACCTCGAACTGATCCTTGCCAGTCAATACCAATCGGAATAATGTCACCAACCACATACGCACTGAGGTAATTTGTGACACAAACCAAATGGGCAGTTACCATCTTAGGAACTGCAGCCAATCCATGAGCAACTGTGCCCTGGGCCGCAGAAACAATATTAATGTTGCTGCTGATGAATTGTTTAGTGAAGATACCAGCAGCAACCACGGCTGCCGTAACATAAGCCGTACTAGCAGGCTGTGTGGTGTTGGTGCCTGGAGCTGCCGTTGGAACAGCAGCAACACCTGTGATTACTGGGGCGTCGAGAGTCTTATTGGTAAGCGTCTGCGTGCCGGTCAGCGTGACTGCACCATCGATGTTCGTCTGGACGATGCCCCAGTTTGCGCCGACAGTAGCTTGATTACCAGCAGGGCTGCCATCAACGGAGCAAGTCAGTAGATCCCCGATTTCAACATTAATTCCTGAGGCGCCACCAATCTTACCCGCGACCGAGACACGATAAGTCCAGCCACAGTCAGCAGTCGGATAATTCGGATTGGCAGAGCAATTGATCAGACCCTTGAAGACAAGAGCGTCAGCCGCAGCAATGAGATTGTCTGCATACTGCTTTGTGGCAGCCTGGAGTGGTGCCACGGGATCAGCGGCCAACACAAGTGCGCCGGTCATAGTGTCGCCGGACTTTAGCACCCTTAGTGCGTCAGCCGCAGCCTGAGCTGAAGAGACTGGCTTATTGGCGTCAGCCGTGTTGTTGACGTTGTTGAGGCCAACGTCCGCCTTCACCAATCCAGTTGGGCTGGTGATGACGGGAGTGACGAGGGTCTTATTCGTCAGTATCTGGGTGCCATCAGGAGTGACGAAATCATCCAGGGCACCGTATAGCTCTGTGAAGTTGTCATTAGCCTTCTGCATGCAGGTGCGGAAGGGATCACCAGTACCGTCATTTGCGACGATACCGACGTTGATCAGCTGCTGCGTCATCTGCTACTCTCAGGGGTTGACGATAATTGTCACATCAGCTGGCAAAGAGACAGCAGCTTCATTGAACAGAACCGTAAGATCTGAGGTACCAAAAGCACCCGCATTTTTCTTAATTCTGAGCAATGTAATTTTGTAGTTCTTTACACCAAGTCCACCGAACAGGTTAGCTGGCAAGAACACCTCTGCCCATTCAACATCTTCACCAATTTCCAAGGCAGATATCCATTCTGCCACAGTATCTTTGATGCTCTGTTCAATAGCAGCAGTGTATCCAGCAAGTGCTGTCAGAGTAACTTCTACTCCGATGACAGCATCTGTAGGTCGATAAAATCGGATTGTCCTAAGGACCCCGAAATCATCCACAATATCTACAGCAGTTGTGCCATAGGTACCAGTGCCAGGGGTTTTCTTGTCAGCGATAGTTTGCCCAATTTCTTGGGAGTCGCCACCTTGAACTACAAGAGAGATGCTATGGGCAGGAATTCCATCAGCATCTGGGACACTTGTATCATTCTCGTATCCGCGATAGCGGGTCACACCTGGCAGTGATGCTACAGCTCCAACTGTACCTTCAAACACAGTTCGAGAAGGCAAAGCCGTTGAGATAGTTTGACGACGACGAAGTTCGGCATCAGTTTCAACAGGAGCACCAGCCGCTGCTGACGATAAATTCTCTACAGACTGCCAACCACGTGTCGGCGTGCCAATCGTCGTGATGTCGCCAGGCAATGCGGTAATTGCTCCGGGACTCTTGGCTGTTGCCGTTACTGTGATATCTCCATCGACTGGAATAATCACGAGATCTGGCAGAAGCCACTGAGTTCCATCTGAACTCTGAGCAATTCCACCTTCAATCGTAGTACCAACCTGACCTGTGATCAAAAGATCCACAGTCGAATAGGAGGCAACACGTCGTGCAATACCATTGATCTTGACGTTTGAAGAAAGACCCACACCCCTCGCAGTTGAAGGCGAAAATGAGTTGTAGGTCTGAACAGTCATGTCGTTGGCATCGTGGACAGCCTGAGCAAAGATTGCCAGCATCTGACCATCTTGACTATCAGGTTCGATGTATACATCCTGGCCATAAATGCCACGAAACTTTTCCTTGAAGTACTCAAGGACGGTCTGATAATCAGGGCGAAAGATGCCATTCTCATCAATAGTGCAGACTGGCAGTGCCATTAGAAGTTGGCTCCCTCGACCTTTGTGCGCCCATAAATCGTGTCGATGGTAGTGGAAACACCAAACAATCGAGTGTCACGATTTAAGGTGCTGGAGTATTCGATGATCTCTTTAACACCCTGAGATCCCAAAATGTGAGAGCGAATAGCAGGATCACGAGTTGGTGCTGTGCGATTACCTAGAACCTGAGTTTTCCAAGGCATACCCTCACGAGAGTCAAGAAACCACTCGCCTTGGAAAAGAAATAAACGAGTCTTGACTGCCTGAGCCGGAGCATCAGGCACATCTTTCCAGAAATCAGCCTGCCCTTGGCCGAAGGTATAATCACCGTTGGCGTCGAGCTTGCGATAACGCATCAGTTTGTAGGTCCTGCGCTTGTGCCCCCACCTGGGACAACACCTGTATGTTTGTGAGTAGAAAGACTGATCCCGTTAAGAACAATCTCACCTGTAACAGTGAGAGTTCCCGTGATATTCATGTCGCCAGTCATTGACGTACCGCCTGTTGCTTCAATAGCGACGGCTTTATCTGTCTTTATACCAACGCCACCTGCAGCAGACATGCTCATCTTAGTCTTACCATCTTCCGACCGCATTTCAGCGCCAGTAGATGATGGATCCGTAATTTTTGCAGCGTTGGGATTTGATCTAAATCCCAGTGTAGCAAAACCATTTGAGAGACTGTGCATGCTAGCATCAGTCGGCATCTGATCGCCGCCAGACTGCTGCCAAGCGTCTGGAGATCTTGATGAGAAGTTGACAAGAACTTCATCTCCTGCTTTCACAGGAAATGTCATAACCATGCCACCACCACCTGGCCACTGAAAGGGAACATCTTTCAGCATCGGAATATCAACAGCTTTTTGCTTACCGTCTTCACCCTTAATAAAGGATTTGACGGTAAGCTGGACAGACATAGTCTGTTTTGCAAGATCTACATCAACCACTCGGCCAGGAGCAGATGTCCACATCTTAGCTTGACGATCATCGAGTGCCGCTCTGAGGTTTTCCTCAGGATCATCGATGCGCTGGCGGACATCCATGTTATTCTCCAGGATCCAGGTTAATACCTTGACCAGCCAATCCTATCGGTAGAGGTCCCTGACCATCAGCGCGAATACAGATAGCGTCAGTGTAATAGGAATTGCCTCGAGTATCACCGTGGTGATCTGAGACAAGTACCTTGTAAAGACCATCTTCCGCAAGAGAAGGGATCATACTGTTCTGAACCTCAGCCAAATAGTTAGGACTGAAAGCCGCCTCTTGAACACTCTTCTGATCGAGTTTAATTCGAGAACCGGGTACAATCTTGGGGTTCAGAAGCATTCGCACCTGAATACCGTCGAGAGTCTGTTGAGGAAGCCCCACCATACCAGTTCTTGAGTTGATCACATGAGTTTCGCCTGGAAGCGACTCTTGGTTCTTTACAACTTGCAGCTTTTGATTTTGGATGCTCCAGCTTGTGCCAGTAGAAAATGCGATGTCTCGCATAATGTCACGGGATAAACCAAATAAGGTTCGAGCTCTTGGCATTTTCTTATTGCCAAAATCAGCAATGAAACCTGGCTCAATGCCGTAAGGCTTCATGGCTTTTATGACTTCGTCAACTTGATCTTTGAACGTGCTACCCGCAGCAAGTGTTTTGCTGACAGTTGAGAAGTTATAAGCACGATCTCCCGAAGTAGCCACAAGAGCGAGATAAGTCTCGACCGGATTGTCGCGACCAATGCGCTTCTGGATTAACTCACCCTTGAAGATGAGTCCATATCCTTCTTTGTAACCAGCCTCTAGAGTGATTAGTTGACCTTCCTTCTTGATACGTTGAGCTGTATCTGGAGAAGGGTTTGTAATAAAGATTTCAGCGGAATTGGGCCGCTGAATGTTGTTCTGTTGAACCTTGAAGCGAATGCGAAGAGCTGAAACGTCAGTAGATTTGCCGCCTGCATCAATAAGCAGTCGAACTTCTCTGATCCACTGTCTAGTCATGGCGTTATGAAAAGCACTCTGCCGTTGGTTCCAAGATTATCATAGGTTGGTTCAACAAGATCGTCATCGTCTGTCTCAACACGGATTTCTCCGGGGAAATTCAGATAGGCGAATTGTTGAAGAACATCTTCTCCTGCAGTTAACGGTATCCCACGAACAAGAGGAACACCATCGACTGAAGAAATGTCAATGAACCAACCCCCGTCAGGTGTGTCGCAAAAACTGAAGCGGACAGAATATTCTACCGTCGCTAAAGTAATCTGCATTTCCTGAGCTTCAGGTCGAAGAGGAAATTCATAGACTGTGGCCATTATACTCCTCCAACCACTCGTCCACCAGTTCCTGTTCTTAACTGTTGAGTTCCAGACTGAACTGTGGGAGAAGTCTTCTGAGGACTTGACTGAGAAGCCTTTGGAGCACTTGTCGTCTGGGTCTCAACAATATTCACCTCGCGAAACCGAAGCGTTGCGATAAGCGAATGCTCAGTTTTTTCATCGGTTTGAACACCGATGGATGCAAGAAGCATATTCTTGTATCGACGTTTGCCTGTCGCAAGATCAAATGGCTCACGTTCCTTCTGAAGAGCCACCAGATCCTGATAAGCTTCTTCGCAATATCCGGCGTAACCTCCGGTCGAGTCGGACCAACCTGCCACAATCTCAACTTCAAGAGGGCGAATAAAGGCGTGATCTGAGATGGCGGCGCCACGCTCAACAGGATGATCAGTAATGACCATCTCGTCGCGGTTCAATTCACGAATAACCACATCAGGCACTAGAGTGCCAAATTGCCGTTGGTTCGAGAAAATTAACGCAAACGCGTCGTCAAGGATCGACATGTTTACTCCTCATTTATTCCGTGCTATAATGGCGAAAGTTAGAGGAGATATCCTGATGATCCGTGCTGCAATTATGGCTTTAGCTATCACAGCGTCTGGGCCTGCCCTTGCTGCCAAGTGTTTGATCGTTGTTGATGATCAAACCAAGCTTTCTGGGCCATGCCAGGTTCATAACGGAATGATCAATGTAACTGTTGGAGCAACACCAAATACCTATTTTGCTGTCCTTCCATATCAGGGAGGAGAAGCATTTTGGAATGAAGAGAGGGGCATAAATCACGCCCACTCTCCTCTTGGTGAAGTTACAAAAAGTGGAGCATGTTGGCTTGGTCGTCGTGTCCGAGTCTGTGCTTGGAATTAACGAACTGCACCTTGCATATTTCTAAGCATGCTTCCATTGACACCTTTCTGGGCGTCAGCAACAGCTGCACCTGTAGCAGCTGGATCTCCACCACCAATAATAGTGATTTCGGTCTTTTGCTGCATATCGACGTTGCTAGTACTGCTGCTTGGTGCGGGGGTCAAGGGAGCAGAATTCGATTGAATACCGGCACCAAACAAAGCTGCGTTTGACTGAACGGCAGACATAGAACCTGCATTAATCTTGGAGAACGGCGAATAAGGTACCGATCCACCTTGATCTCCACTGGCAGCAGCTCTTTCAGCAGCACGAAGAGCTCTATTTGCCCACTTAGCCCGTGATCCATAAGCCTTGTGGTCTTTGTGAGCGCCTTCATACGTCTGCTCAAAAGAAACAGATGCTTCTTCTGCCGTTCCAGTTTTCTTCAGAGCAGATATAGCCCCTCTATGCGTTGTTCTAAGTTCATGTTTTAGGAAGCCGTAATTAGCCTCATCAGAAGATAAATCTGTGTGACCATTGTCAGCTGCCCATTTTTCAAAGGCTTTGCGACGAGGCCCAGTCCACTGAGCCCAGCCATAACCACCTCTAGAACCTGGAACAATAGGATTGCGTTCCTGCAGAGTATTCAAGCCACCACTTTCGTGGCCGAGATTTCCCATCACGCCGGCAGCTTGTTCCTTGGTAAGTCCGAAGTCCTCTTGAAGGCGCTTCATAATACCAGGAGCTTTTTGCGTAAAAGTACTACCTCTGATAGGAGCGTTACTGTTACCTCCACCTGATCCAGCTGAAGGAGCATCCCGGCCGCCAAGAACCTTAGGCATAGTGCGTTGCCACCAGTTTCTCTTGTCTGTGATTTGTGGAGGAGCCGCTCCACCGCCGCCAGTCGTGCCATTCTGCGTCGGAGTATTGCCCCAAGTTCCGTTGGAACGTCGACGCTGTATCTCAGCGTCCTCACCACCGTTTGCTGGACTGGCACTAAAGGCTAATCCAGCTGCGGCAAGGCCGGCTGGACTAAGACCAAGCTTTAGCAGCATGGCACCAAAGCCTGTTCCAACTGCAGCAAAAGCTCCAAGCACCCTGACCAGCCACGAACCAACAAGGAACGCTGCAAATACAGTAAGTGCCGTGGTTAGCAAATCTACAGACTTGACGATCTTGTCGAACATCTCGACGATCGGACCTTCACCCTTCTCAACGAGAAGCATAAAGGCCTTGACAACTTCTTCGAGGATCTCAAGCAACCTCTTGAAGAATGCCTCGATCTTATCAGCATTACGCAAGATAAAATCGTCAAAACGCTTGATCATGTCGGTCAAACCAGGACCAACAGCATTCAGAAGCTTATCACCGAGAGTTCCAAGTGTAACGGACAGAGACCGCCACGCCTGGGTTAGATCTTTACCAATAACGGAAAGTTTCTGCTGATCAACACCAAGAGCTTCTTGCTTCTTGCGGTATTCTTCGGTGTACTTTACAAGATCACCAGACTGAAGAGCATTAAAGGTACGCTCGTCAAGTCCGAGAGCTTCAAAATATTGCTTCTGGATGTAATAGGGCTTTGTCGAAAGTGCCTTGGCAAGATCTTTGACAATGTCCGTAGTCTGACGAAGCTGTCCATTCTGCTTCGTGGCAACACCAAGCTGACGAACTAGTGAGTCATAACCTGGATTTGAGCGAAGCTTCTGAGAGAAACTCTCAAGAGCTTGCATGGTTCCTTCATAAGAACCACCAAGCTGACTGACAGCGTAGCTGAGACCTTTGAGGTTCTCAACTGAAGTTTTGGTGCGCTGGCTGGCGTAATAGATATCATCAAAGGCAGCAGCAATTCGAGTGGCGCCTCGAACAACAGCCTCAGCCGCCTCAGCAATTGCACGACCTAGAAGTTCAGCACGAAGAGTTGCCCGTCCAAGGCTGCGTTCAAACTTCTGCTCGCTGCTTCCATCGACCTGATAGCCGATCTTGACGAGAAACTCTCTGATCGTCTCGGCCACGGATCACTTTTCCTTATTCGCTGCCTGTTGAGCTGCTTGGGCTCGATGAGTGTTCTCATCCATCACGTCAAGCGCGTCATTCATATCCGCGAAATCCATGAGCGACAAGGTACAATCAATCAAGCTCTCATATTTGCACAACCCGCGAAGTATTGGACGCCAGATGAAATCTAGATCATTTGGCAATGCGACCGGATCATACTTTAGGTCTGACCGCCTTCGATCAAGTTTGAGATCAGACCTGAGAAGAAAGGGCCAATCTCAACCTTAAGCACGTTGAACATAATAGTGAGAATTTGATGACCTTCGATGTCATCGAATTGGGGCTGGCGTGCTCCAGTATTCCAGATCTTGACCCATCCAGTATCGCCCAAGCGCTGGCGCTCAACAAGCTTGAGACAATTCTCCTGGATGTAGTCGAAATCTTCGTCAGGCATGCTCGAAAGCATATTCATAGCCGATTGAAGACCTGGAATGACCTTGGAAATATCAAGATCGAGGATGGTCATCTTGTCAGCAGGAAGAGCCTCAGTGCCCGTTGCTTTAGCAATGGCTGCTTGAGCTTTGGCCTTTTCCTGCAACTGATTAATTGCAGGCTGAACCATGCCAACGAGGAGAGGCGAAATACGCCTCACCACGTTGATCTGGGCCCGGGCCTCCATCGGTCGGGCCTTATATTGAAAGGCTCCGACTTCAAATTCATGCGAAGAACGCATTAGATCACCACAGCAGGAGTACCAACGCCCAGGGTATAGTCAATCACGGGCGAGTTGAAAGACCACTCATGAATATTGCCATCCTTGGCGAACGAAATATCAGGAGCCTTGCGGAAACCGCAATTCTGACAAACGATGTCGTCACCACGAGCCGGATCACGAAGAGTAATCGTGTTCTGACCGTAGACGGCCGCCGAAGCGGTGTCGGCGTTATACATATCCATCAGAAGAGCATTCACAGGTGAAGTCTTCAGAAGCCGAACAGTGACCATGCCAGCCTTCGAGACATGCAGTGAATGCATGCCTGAACCGTCGGCGCCCATGGTCAAGCTGCCCTTGTCATCGTTCTGAGTGATGGTGATGCCTTCTTCAGCAGCACCAGCACCGTTGCCGATCGAGAAACTCCCGTTGGGACCTTTAATGGCCGCCTGGCAGTCAGCAAAAGAGTAGGAATTAGATGCCATTTGGCCGTTCCTCAGCGGTTGACGTTGATGATGACATCGACGAAGTGGACCGCACCGGCCAACTTAACGGCGACCTGGATGGGGACACTCTTGCGAGCCTCGCGATCCGCCTGACTCTGTGTCGCGACAGGCGGAGCATAGGTGTAGAAGCCCTTGGAGAGCTGATCACCCTGCTTGAGCTGACCGAAGCCAGCCGCATTCCATTTGCCAGGAGCCACAAGACCATTGGTGACGGCCTGGATCAACACCTCATTGATGGTGTTGATGATGAGGTTTGTGCCCTCATCGGTCTGTGGAACCTTCGTGGAACTGGTATAGAGAAGGTTGTAGACTGCTGTCTGAACAGCATTCTCAAGCCAATCGAGACCCTGAACTTCATCGAAGAAGGATCCGTTGGCCGTAACACCTTCCTGGATGATGGAAGTCTGATTGTCGTAAGCAACAAACACATTGACGTGCTTGTTACGAAGTGCCTGAGCCTGATTTTCCGTCAAGACTTCAGCAGTGACACCAGGCTCCTGCTTGAACTTCATGGTCAGCGCAGTATTGCTGGCCCCAAAGTTAATCGTCGAAGCTCGTCCAAAGAAAGACGAGATTGCCTGACCACTTGAGCTGGAGTACTGGGAGTAAGTCCTCCGGAATTCAGCGTCAGAAAGCTGAGAACCAATGTCATTGGTGATGGTCGGATCCAGAACAGTAGTGTCCTGAATAGTGATGCCCATGACACGCTTCTTGGCCTGAGCTTCAATATAAGCAGCCGCGGCAAGAATTGATGCGTTATCAACACCGAGTTCGGCGATATTGGCCGAATACCAATCACCAGAAGCATTGACCAGGGCAATCAGGCCATTGACCAAAGTTTCAGCTGCAATACCTGCGACAGGAGCAGAAGACTGCGTCGAAAGACCCTTGAGAAGACCAGCGACAGAAACGCCGGTACCACCAGCAAGCGTTGCACCAGACACAGTCAGGTTGGTACCCGACTTAGCCAAGGTATATGCGTTGCCAGGAGCCCCCGTAACGACCGAGATAGCATAGACGGTCGTTCCAAGAACCGAATAGGTCATCTTGGAGATGTTAACGTCGACACTCGAAGCCAAGAAGGTCTGAAGAGCAGCAGCCGTCGCAGACGCGTTAACACCGATGTTGACCTGATTGCCAGTCGCACCACTTGCGACAAAAGTCACAACGGTCCCGTTGACCGTGAACGTATCATTGGGAGCCGGCTGACCAGACAAGGCCATATTGCCGAACGCCGTAGGATCCCTCATGTAAGACAGGCTTGAAGCAACGCCTGTCGTATCACTCTCCAGGATAAAGCGGCTGGAGATAGCATCCCAGACAACAGAAGCACCAGTCAAGGCTGCATCGACAAGCGCCGCAACCCCATTCAGGTTGGTGACACCCGTCAGATTGATGCCGGAAGCTGTCTTAGGAACACCGTCAACGACGATGAAAAGCGCGCCAGCTGAAACTGGTGTAAAGTTACCAAGAGCACGTTCAGCAGGCGTCAGAACTCCACCACGAAGTCGAGCCTGAGTAGCGGTACGAGCCCAACGACCGATGTAAATGGTCGAAGGCTGCGGAACCTGTCCAAAGTGCTTCTCAGCAGCCAGGTATTCGACATCAGTCGAAGTGAATTCCTGAGCCACGCCTTCCATGTTCGAATACTGACGAATACGCTCGCCAACATCGATGACATCAGAAGCACCGACTACCAGAGCTGCACCGAAGTTACGAGTCGGTGCAGCAATTGGCGAGATGACAATGCTAACATTGACGATATTGGTGATTGCGAGGCCTTTGGCCATGTCTCAGCTCTCCGGTACAAGAAAATTCTGAATGCGCAGCTGATCCCCGTTGAGGGACTGCAGTTCGATCTGAGCCTGCAGCAGGTTCAGAATGGGATATGTCCGAGACACGTTACGACGAAGCACAATTGGTAGATCAGCTCGGCGTATGTATTCTTGGTTCACTAACTCTCCGACGTGGGTGATGCGTCGAACGTCAACAAGAGCCAACCCGTTGGCACGCATCGCTTCACGGTTTTGCGCAATCCACAATCCGTCCCGGAGAAGAGCGGCCATTCCGCTGCTTTGCGGACCATAGAAAGAAGTAAGGAGCTCGAGAGTCTCGAACGTTTCCGCCTCATCGCTACCCTCCCCGGTTGAATTGTGCTTTATATGATGCCCAAATTCTGTGTTGATTTCGATGATCCCGATGGCACACCAAGTCACTTCACGATCAGGTTGTGCTGGAGGGCGCGGTTGCCACCGAGGTCTGACTAAACTACCGATAATCCCGGTTATACCAGTTACCAAAGATTGTATCTGGAGATCCAGAGGGGTATCATATGATGGAGCGATTGATGCCGGAGCGAGGTATCCGCCTGTCGCGCTTGTATTCGGCATTGATCAACTCATGATGGTATCAGGTTGCGGAGATCACAGATCACATGCTTAAATCCACGACCGTAAGTCGACCAGTCAAGTACCTTGGCAACGGTGTATTCATTACCTTGCCATATGACCACGTCAGCCGTTAGACCTTGCTGACCGTCTATCAAATTCTCCAACGTGTAGATGTCTATGCTGTCAGCATGTCGAGTACCATTTTCAAGTCTTTGAAGTTGTTCTCCAGAAGCTTGAACTACAACGCCGGCAAAGCTAAACGTTGTGGGTGTGAAAACTGCCATACCGTTAAGACCAACGGTCTCAGTCTCACGTCTAGCGACAAGGCTGGTGTCTTGAAACATAGGATCAAGAAGAACTTCAGTGACGTCAAGAAGAGGCATCGTCTGAGTCCCTGATGACGTAGGTTACTGACCGACGAAGTTGACCAGTATCGATTAGAGGTTTAATGCCCGTTCGGCCACGACTCTTGCGTTCTGCAAGAGTTCTTGGTGCAAGTGGCACAAATGGACCGTCAGTGATTTTCTGGCGCACTGCATTTTGTGCTATAAGACCTGCCGCATTCATCTGAATGTCTACAGCCGCAGGTTGAACCTTAAGAGCAGCTTCTGCTGCGCTTTTTAAGCGCTTAGCAATAGCATCTTCAGCTGATCTAACTCCTGGAACCAAGAAAGGTCTCTCAGGAATATTAGCAGCTGGTGAACCGAATTCCATCAGATATCCGATGGTAGCATTATCAATGGGTTCATCTCCAGGCTCAACTGCTCTTCCTGCTGTTGATGCTGGAATACCCACAAGGATCTCACGCTCAACAAGACTCCTAACTGAGTCAACTACACTATCGACTTTATCGACGGTGGTTTTGACTCCGCTAAGCTTCTCATTCACAACTGAAATCCTCCAATGCCTACAAGCATGGCAAGTTGCCAGAACTGAATACCGTAGGACGTCAAATTCCAGTAGCCTCCGTTGGCAAGAATCGCTGCACCAGTGTCGTAACTGACTGACACTCCACCAACAGACTTGCTGGAAACGGCTCCCGCGGTAGATCCCGGAGAACCACCACCAGCTCCGGCCGCTGCATTGCGAGCGGCAAGAGCCAGTTGGTGAGCAACCACGAGCTGGATACCGTAATCACGCATCGTGCTCCAACGACAAAGATCGTAGAGCAACGTATCAGCGTAACCAATCCAGAAATTCACCTGAGTGTCAGGATATTTCGTGGCGTCCGTAAATTCGGGGAAATTGGCCCGAAATGTTGCGGGCGTCACGCTCGTGGCCATTGATCAACTCACTTCTTGGTGGACGCACCCTGGGTAGTCGCAGTCGTGGGAGCAGGCTTGGAAGCCTCAACCTTCTTGGCTGCTTCATCCTTCTTGTTGTCCTCAACCTTCTGGGCAGTCTTCGCCTCAGGAGTGCCAGGAACAACTGCCCGATCACCAATGATGGTCTTGCCACCTTCCTCAGCGGCCTGATCAGCCTCAGCCTTGGCCGGGCCATCCATCTCAGTGTTGGCCACTTCTGCGGAACCAGCGGCAACAACTTCGGCTTCCGCCGGAGTCAGGGCAGACTTGGTGTCCTCTTCTTTCTGAACGGCGTCAGCCTCTTCAGCTTCACTACGAAGTTTGGTCATGCGATCTTCCTCATCCTTCAGAGTTTCCTTGAAGACAGCATCTGCCTTCTTGGTGTCGACCCCCATTTCCTTCTCAAGAGCCACAAGGTCCTTGCGAAGGGTCTCAGAATTGATTGCAGCAAGCATAGCTGCCCTGGTAGCCTGTTCCCACTCAGCACGACGCGCCGCGACAACATTCTTCATCTCAGGAGCATTCTTATGAGCGTCTTCGATCTTGTCGAAGTACTCACCACCAGCTGCCTTCACGTACCAGTGCTCAGACTGATCCTTGGTGACATCTTTGTTCACACCTGGCGAAAATGAACGACGAGTGCCGTCATCAAAAATGACTGTGATTGGCTGCTTGAGAGAAAGATAGCCCATTCTGTAGTTCTCCTTGAGTGGTCTTCCCAATCGACGATGCCCCTCGCTTTCACGAGGGGCATGAGCTACTGGGACGATTAGATACCGTCGCGATAACCCAGGGTCTCCGGATAGACGAACTCCATGACACCCAGACGACCGAAGTAGGTCGTGGTCTGCCAAATCGAGCGATACTCGATCGGAGTGCGCTGCAGCGGAGTCATGGGGTAACGAACTCGGCTGGGATCCTTCGTATAGGCGATCATACGATCGACCGTGTTCAGGACACCCGGCGTACCACCAACGCCACGACCAATCAGCCACTTAAGAGGCTGAATATTCAGGCGCTGACCATTCGAACCCGAGAGGTTGTTCTCCTCGAGGTACTTCAGGATCGAGATGTTGCCAGCCGAAGAGTTCTTCTGGGCAACCAGGTAGCTGTACTGCTGCGGAGGCAGGCGGAGCTCGGTCGGAATGACCGCCCAGCCCGAAGCTTCCCAGACAGACGACAGGAGCTCGTTGACATCCGCGAGGATTTCATCCGGGTCCTTGGTCGACCACTGAGGAGTGCCACCAGCACCGTTTGCAACAGCCGCAATGTTGGTGACCGCGGACGAATTGACCAGGCCAGTCTTGCCGACGGTCGTATCACCCACGTACACCATCTCGTCGGTGTCCATGTTGTGCTTGAGCTTGAGACCGTCAAGCTTGGAAGTATCAATCGGACGACCAAGCTTGATCGCAGACTCGAGCTCAGGCAGCGTGAACGAGACTTCCATGCCCCAGAGATAGAGGGGATTGGCTGTCTTGCCGATATCGAGCGCGATGCCAGTGATGGCATTCGACTCTTTACCGATCCACGCCTTACCAGTGGGGTTAATGCCACCAGCCGCAGCGAACGAGTTGTTCGTGAACGAGGAAACCTCATCTGCGATCGTGACGTCCTCACGCAGGTCGATATCACGCGACCAGGTGACAGAGACCAGCGGATCATGAAGCGTCGGATCGAGACGCTCCAGTTCGCCGACCAGGAACGAGCCGGTCGAGTCGACCGTTCGCGAGTCGAAGGTCATCATATTGTCGCGAGTACGCGCCCTGATGATGGCCGGCTTGGAGAGGGCAACGAGGCCCGCACCCAGACCAGGGAGAAGTACAGTCTTGGTCATGTCTGAGCTGTCCTCGTTCAGATGTTGTAAGCGATTTCGACGTTGCCGTCGGCGTCAGCAGGGCCCATGAAATACGCGCCCGGGATGAGCACGGTGTCAGTCGCGCCGGCTTCAAGACCACCGATGGGCGTACCCGCACCAGCGTTGGCATTGCGAACGTAAACCGCACCGTTTTTGGTGGCCGCGGTCACGTTGTTCAGCTTCACCGTCATGTAGCCACGACGCATGACATCGGCGATGGCAGAAACCACCGGGACACCAACACCGAGACCATCCTGGCTGGAATTCGCCGGATAGGGACGAGCGAGGAAGCCATAGACGAGCGACGCAGCGTCACCCGAGGCGATCGGACGGACGAGACCCGACACGATCTTGACCGGCACACCGTACAGAAGCACGGGGAACGCGGCATCGAAGACCTGAGCTTCGATGGTGGACTGGCCAGTACGATTGACCGCGCCCGGGATACCCGCAGGGATCCTATACTTGTAAGCGACCATTGATTTTCTCTCCGAGAGATTTGGGAATTGTGCGACTGTTAGGACGTCTTCTTGTCCCAAGCCTCACGGTTCTTCTTGTTGATCTCAGCGATCGTCGGAATGTTCTTGGCACTGCTATCCTTGACAGGACGAGTAACCTTGAACTGATGATCGTTGGTGGACTTCCGAGCAAGCTCAGAGGCGGCGATGAAGACATGCTTGATCGAGTCGCAAGTTGCCTTCTTCAGATCCAGTCCTTCGAGGACAGGAGCGATGAGCTCACGATGGTCATCGGAGACCTTCGAGAGAGCACGACGACGCAGACCGCAGATCGAGTCGAAAGTCTGCTTGAAATCAGCCTTGCGATCGAACGTCGGCAGCTTGATGCCAGGCGAGAGGATCTCGGCACGAGCCAAGGTTTCCGTGAACTGCTCCTGCAACGAGGAACTGTCCTTGGTCTTCTTGTTCGAGTCGACAGTCTTCTTGTCCTTGGTCGTCTCGTCGTCATCATCGTCTTCGTCGATGACATCATCGTCTTCGTCGACCGGATCAGGATCAGCCTTGACACCCTCAAGAGCAGATAGTCGAGTATTGATTGACTCGAGCATCGTCATGACTGCAGCCATTGGATCTGCAGGAGCAGCAACTTCTCCAACAGCAGCAGCGGCTTCTACAGGACCAGCTGCCGGAGCAGCACCCTGCAGGTTGATCGTGATATTGTGGGTCTTGTCGTCGCCGTCGATCTCAGCAACGTCAGGCGCGCCTTCAAGCTCCTTGACGAAACCATCTTCGTCACGGGTCAAGAAATAACCACGCAGTCGGTCGGACCAAGCCTTGCGGTCCGTAGTCTTTTGGGACTTGTCCCTCGTCTTCATATCGCTATCTCCGATTGAGCACATTGGTCCGCACCGGCCACTTAGCACTAAGGCCACGTGATTGCCGGTGATCCTGATCTGCCTCCCAAATCCTCCGCCAAGATCTTCATATTCGGCGTCGTATCCGAGAGACACCTCACGCAGACCATCGCGGACCTGCGCAATTGCCTTTCGAGAAGTGATGAGAAGATCAGCGACCATATGGCCTGCTTGATCACCCTCACCTACTCGAACGTTGCGGGCAAAGCCTTTAGCAAGCTCTTCCCAATTGTCTGGGTTAACATCTTCATTGGGGTGGTCAATCGTGACCGCCTTACCTTCGAAGGACGCGAGAGTATCAACATGCAGAAGCACGGCCTCATCACGACTAACCCTAGAGATGAAATCCTTACCTGGCCTTACCGGTACTTCGCCAGGAGCATACAACATCTCACCTACACGTGCGATTGGCACGTCGCGACACAGGAGAAAACCCTCGGGGGTAATCTCCTGAGTGCGACCGAGCTTCTCGACCGTGTAGACGTCAGATTGTGCCCGGTCAATGGTTCGCTTCATAACGACTCCTAAAATCAAGCAGTGATGATCTGACCAAGGTAAGCGCCATCAGCCACACAAGCCAACAAAACAGCATCCGCGGCAGGCAGAGAGATACCAGTACCCGTCGCAGCGCCATTAATCGTCGCGGTACCAGCGGCAAACAACTGGCAAGCATTCGCGCCACGATTGATGACCCAATAAACGTCACCAGCCTTGGGTGAAGGCAGAAGAATAGAGTCACCAGCAGTCGCCACGACAGTTGCAATGGTGATGCCAGACGTGACAGGCACGCCGTTAGCTTTACCACCACCTGCAAAAGCCGTTACAGCTTTAGCGACCTGCTGAGTGCGAATGAACGAGCCAAGAGCGGCAAGCGAACGACCACGACGAACATATCCAGGCATTATAGTCTCCGTTGGTTGGTCCGATCATCTTGGATCGGTGATGCTTGTGTAAAATTGTAAATGTGTATCACCCTTGCTACGGGTGGTGGGGTGCAGCACTTCGGGAAGGGTCAGTTTCATCGCTTTCCTAAATACTAGCGGTGGGGTCAGCGCGGCCTCAACGTTTCGAGAACGGCATCGGTTAAAATGGCCCCGCCGGTAGCCGTCACGGGATGGATCAGATCGGAGTTCATCCATTGCCGCGCCGCGTTAGCCCAAGCATAGTCTGCCGGTAACACCCCAAAGTTGAATTGGTGATCCAAATGGGCGCAGTTTTGCGCGTTTGCAAGGGCCCGCGTCGCTGCCGTATAGCGGCTCATTGGGAAGGCGTTGGCAACACGTTGGTTCTCGGGAGGCGAGGTAAGCAAAATATCACAGTAAGGATCAGCGAGACGTAGTGCCGTGATGATATTGCCCATCTGCGTCGTGTAGGCCGCATCAGGGTCAAACCCCGCACCCTGGTCGTTCGTCTGCAGGCCGATGATGTGAAGTTTCGCGCCGAGTTCATTTATGCGAGAACGCCACTGAGAATTTGAAGAGGCAGCAAGACTCCATGAATTGCTTGCCGAGCCGGAGGCGCAGAGCTTGTTGACCCTCACGCCAGATGCGGAAGATTTAAGATCGACGCCTCCAAGCTGAACGGTCCCGCTGACAACCTCAAGGATAAGCGTCGCCGCGCCGGTCGGCGTATTGGCGAGAGCGGCTGAAAGGGCTCCGCTTGCGCCGGCGTAGCTAATGGTCGTCTGCCACGT